>Ga0208410_1000917_pt1 | contig 16118 bp, 7 predicted proteins | sample ETN02SmetaG_3_FD_185787 | JGI IMG/M metagenome (GOLD analysis project Ga0208410, IMG submission 185787) | Marine microbial and viral communities from oxygen minimum zone, Eastern Pacific Ocean - ETNP2014F10-02SV257 (SPAdes) (version 2) | ecosystem: Environmental > Aquatic > Marine > Oceanic ... | reverse complement strand
CGGGGACCTCGCGTCGTCATCCTTCGCGGGCGGCGTCTTCGGGCGAGCTCGAGAGGGCGACGTCGCGCGCGAGGAGTGGACGAGGAGTCGCTCGACGATCGCTCGACGATCGAGCGCGGAGAAGGAGAGGTCGAGCGCGAGCGAGGGAGCGAGGCGAAGATGTCAGACAGCGAGAGCGACTACAGCGACGACGATGCGCACATCGGCGGCGGGGATCTGGACGAGACGTACGTCCCGGGAGAGGCGTCGCTGAACGTGGACGTCGGGTCGTCGCTCACGAGCGCGGATTGGGCGGACATCGATAACAGTGATCTCGTGGCCAAGGTGCGAGGGAGCGCGGGGTTTCGGATCATGAGAGAGATTCAGCCTTGGGACGGAGCGTTGGACGCGCCGCCGGACTTGATCAAGAAACAAGTGTTTGAATACTTTTATGTGCAGCGAAAGGATAGTGATTTTTATAAAAAGCTCGCCAAGGAGTGCTTTCCGACCGAGTACGAAGAAGCGGGGGCGAATAAGTCGGAAAAGAAGCGGTTGTCAAACCTGTGGGCTGGGGCCGTATTGGACGAACTCAAGGCGATGAGAGACGTCGCGAAGCACACGCTGCGATGGATCAGCGCGATCAAAGAGGCGCAAGCGGGTGATTTGCTCTTCTTGAAGAGAGAGGCGCTCAATCACGGCCCGGGAAGCGTTCAGGCGATCGCGGGGAAGATTGTTTGGGACAACGTGAGTAATCGCATCAAAGATCAAACCTTTGCCGCCATGCATGCGTGGACCAACAAATCTGGAGCGCAATCTGGCGGAGTCGCGCGCATGTACAGGCATCAGCACGAACTCATCGATCAGTTGGATAAGCATTACGATCTAACGATGAAGAAGAAAGAGACGAACCAACCCCTTCCAAAGCCGCTGCACGTCATTTTATCAACTCCAACAGGATCCGGTAAAACCTTTACGGCCATCCTCGTACACTTGCGTCTCTTGAAGATCAAGTATCCAGACACGATTTTGTTATACTCTGTGCCGACGAAGCAAGTCTTGAAGCGTGTTGGTCAAGAGTGTGAAGCGCACGCGGTACCGTACTGGACGGCGGCGCGCGACCACTCGGGCGACGGCACTCTTCATCAAGTGCGTCGTCCGTATTCCATCCGGGACAAGGCGCGAAACAAGAAAGCGCTTCGGGCTGCTCGAGCGATCGGTGAAAAGGTCAGCGCCGGATCTGGTACAATTCAGCAGCAGCTCGAATATGCGGCGGACGTTGGTTACAAGCTCAAGGATCACGGAGCGGGGAAGCCAGATATCATCATCGCAGATCTTAACACGACTGCATCGCTTTTGAAAGCTGCCGCACTGGAAAACGAAAGTTCGTTTTATCACTCTTCCAAGATTCTTTTGTACTTTGATGAGCCGAATATGGGTATTCACCTCGATCCGAACGTTCTCGGCGTGGTTTCAACCATCCAGTCCAACATGCCCCACACCGCCGTGTTGGCGTCAGCAACCCTCGGCGCCTGGGAAGGACTTGAACCTTGGTGGAGAGGCCCTGTCGACGCCAATCAAATCACGATCAGCTTGGAACCGTACGAGTTACCAATGGCGAAGCTCGCTGTTTTCAACGAGGGGTCCAGTGAGGTCGCTCCCATGAGCCCTCTGAACCTGTTTGAAAACTACGCAGAATATCAACGCATCATGGAGGATTACCGTTTACCCACCCTCTTGCTCCGTCACTTAACGGCTAGAAATGGCAATGATTTGATGAAGATCCAACCTCCGGGCGGAGATTGGGACAAGGTGCAAGGGGATGTCAAATCTTTACGTTTGACTGTTGAACCGCTTTTTACAGAGCTCGAACAGAAGGAATTCGATACGTTGCAGAACAGATGGAAGAGTGGTGAAGACGCTCCCGTAAAGGTGGATGGTATTCGTGGCGCGTTGTCGAAGGAAGGTGTCACCATGGTTGGCTGCTTGGATCCGCGCAAGGTTGCATTTGAATTAGCCGGCTTTGGCGATCAGGAGGCTTGGATTCAAGACGTGCATAAATTGAATAACAAGCTCAAGGAAGCAGAAAGACTCGTCAAGGAAAATGCGAAGGCTGAAAAACGCAAGAAGAAAGATGATGAAGACGAAGCGAAGGACGGAGGTGATGAGGGATCTGTAGGTATTGTCACTTTAAGGCCCATGTTGAAGATCTCCCTCGCCGAGGCCCTTGACGCTGATATCAACACACTTGTCATGCTTTCGAAGGGAATTGCCTACGCATGTGGTTCTGGAACTGAACCGATGGTGAAGCGCTTGTACAACCAAGCACTTCTCACGGTGCCAGATTCTCTACGTGGTCGTTCTCCACCACTCAATGTTTTAGTTGTCGACTATTCTTCGATTTATGGTACAGATTGTCCTGCTGTTGATACACTCCTTTTGCAAGAGGATTTGGGTCGGCTCTTGGCCTGGGAAGATCTTCAACAGTTCCTTGGTCGCCTCAGAAGAGACGGTACGGCTGTGTTCTATTCAAAGCAGACGCTTCGTCGAGCGACACTCGGAGCGGCGGTCGAGGAAGAGGAAACGAAAGCCCTCATTGAATTCCAGAAGACGGTTGAGCAAGGAGTGTTGGATCTGGAGAAGGCACAGAAACGGGGCGCGACTGATTTTGCCGGACTCGTGAATTCTCTCTCAGCCTCTTCTGGAAGAACACCTGGAGAGGTTGCCGCTTACGCTCTCGTCGCTGTGACGTCGTTCTCATTGCCCGCTCCTTCACATCTTGATGGCACCGGCGTGTATCCGATGACTGTTCCAGAGACGGACTCTGCGCTTTTGGAGGCAATTACCAAGAATATCGAAGCTTACTCGGATTCATTGGAGAGTGTGTTGAAGAAAATATCTGAGCAAATTCGTGCTGTGAATGCTTTGGAGGCCATCGCGCTCTCTGCGCAACCTTTCGTGGGGCGAACCGGAGGTGCACGAGTGCTCGGCATCGCCGCTAAAGTGTTGAAGATGATGTATGACCTTGACATTCTCGCTGAAGAGGCGCTCTTTGCGTGGGCGAACGCCAAGCGCAAGGAGCTTCTGGCTGAAACCGATGGCGACGCGCGATTCTTTGCGAAAGTGAAACCATTCATTCAGTGGTTGTCCGAAGCTAGCGACGACGACGATGATAGTGATAGTGAGTAAAAACCGTCTTTATTGTCAATACTAGAGCATCAGTATATTTGAGTCGTTTCATGCAATCAGATGATGTTGACATCCTAGAGATGGATGGTGTCGGCCTAACGTAGACGGATGGTGTCGGTCTAATGTAGATGGGCTAGGGCTATCTACCATGGATGTTGTCTGCCTAACGCTCTAAAAAACTATTTTCGAACTTCCCGCACTTTGACGATGGATGTTGTGGGAAACCATAAAGTTGTACGCGCTTAAAATTTCTGCGCTCTTCGAATACCACCGCGAGACTCCCGTGTCTTTGGTACTCTTTTCCATCTTTTCAGCAAACTGCGTCGGTATGCTCCAACCGTAGACGTTCTCGTCCCGCATAGTCTCTTCTCCCTCGTCTACTTTATGACACGAGATTGAATGTACTGTGAGATCGGACCGCGACAAGACGGAGGCGGCGTGAGACATTGCCTCATTCTCGAATGCGTACACCACCGGAAAGTCGAGAAATAATCCCGCGATGGTCGGAGGTGAAATCTCAATCCCATTCGTCTCGATGATCTCGTCTAAATCGATCGTTTCCCCCTCATTCTCTCCCATCTTCGCCACCACCGCCTCTCGTATGCGCCCCCAATCCCTCCATACCTTCTCCTCGAGCCCCTTTCCCGCCGCCTCGGGCGCTTCCCCCTCAAGACTCACCAGAGCGCGGTTTCGCCCCTCCCTCGACTGCAACACTCTCCCGTTCACCACGAACGTCGTCTCTCGCATCACCACCACCCGCATCGTCCCCACCGCCACTCGACACACCCTCGACACGTCACTCAGCGCCCTCGCCAGCGTACTCGCGCTCACTCCTCGCGCGTAATCATTCATAAAGCTCGCGCGCCCGCCCGCGCCGACGACGACGAGGTCCCGCGCGAGCGCGCGCGCCACGCGCCTCTCGCACCCACACCTCGGTTCGATGAGCTCGACGAGGACATCGAACGTGGACACGGACATCCCGACTCGGTCGGGCGCGCGTTCGCGACCGCTCTCTCGCCCACCGCACCGCACCGAGCGTCCCACCGCACTGCCGCCACGATGACGTCGACGATCGACGACGACGAGGACGACGAGGCCGAGGCCGAGGCCGCGTCACCGAACGATTCGAGCGCGGACGGACGGATCGGGGAGACGAACGACGCGCGATGACGCGGTTCAGGGAGACGGACGGACGGTCGCGCGCGTGGATGTGTGGAGGGGGCGATTGAGGCGAAAGATGAATGAGCGCGCGAATTTCGCTGCGCAAAGAATAAAACAATAAGAATGGTGAAACTAATGCGTGGATGTGATGTGGATGGGTGGATGGAGCGGGATTCGTGCGCGACGCGTGAGAGGGCGTGGGTTCCTAAAAAGGAATAGGATCGGCGCGGAGGACGACGGCGGAGCGGTCGACGGCGACGTAGGCGTTTCGACGAAGCGAAGGACGAATCATCGCTTCGGCGGTGTATGCGTCGGCGTCAGCGATGTCGTCGGCGGAGAAAAAGTCAAAGGGTGATTCCAGAGCGGTGTCGAGGATGAGTTTCCACTCGTGCCCTTCCGGAGGGGGCGGAAGGTTGATGAGCGCCGGTTCGTGGTGCGCGTTGAACGCGACGTAAAAACGCGGAGACTCGGGCTTATCCTGAAGCGTGAACGCCACAAATCTCGAATCTTCTTCCCACAACGGAGTGTCAGGCTCGTGCCCGTGCCATTGGATGTTTTCCGCGGTCGGAAACGAGGGTAGGCGGAAGGCGCTGTTCTCCTTTCGAAGCTTCATCACCCGTCGAGTGAAGCGAGTGAGTCCTTCTCCGGCGAGCGGATCATTCGCCTCGTCCCAGTTCATCCAATTCATCCAGTTATCGTGGCAATATGTGTTGTTGTTACCACACTTGGTGTGACCGTACTCGTCACCCATGTATAACATGGGCACGCCCTGGGCGACGAAGAGAGCGACCATGAAGTTGCGCATTTGACGGTCACGAAGGGAAACAATCTCGGGATCACACGACTCACCGTCATCTTCGCAGCCGATACCGCAGTTCCAAGATGAGTTATGCTCTTCTCCGTCCCTATTTTCTTCTCCGTTGGCGATGTTGTTCTTGTTGTTGTACGTCACGCAGTCGCGCAACGTGAATCCGTCGTGAGCGGTGATGAAATTGATGCTCGCGCTCGGCGTTCTACCGTCCGCGTAAAGCCCAGGGCTGCCACACAGCCTCTCAGCGAACAACCCAGCGTGGCCGTCCACACCTCGGATGAAGTTTCGAACGTCATCTCGGAATTTACCGTTCCATTCAGACCACAAACTGTAGTGCGGAAACGAGCCGACTTGGTACAATCCGCCGGCGTCCCAAGCTTCCGCGATGAGCTTCGTGCCGGACAGGACGGGATCGTTACTGATGGCATCGATCAGTGGAGGATCCTGAAGAGGCATACCAATCGGTACTTCTTCGAGCGACGGGGTCGCCGCGGTCGGTTCACCGAAAATGTCTGCACTATCCCACATACTCGAAGCGCGAGTGAGAATGCTCGCCAAGTCAAATCTGAAACCGTCGATGTGATACTCGAGTACCCAGTAACGCAGGCACTCGACGATGAACTTCCGCACGACCGCGTGGTTACAATTCATCGTGTTACCGCATCCACTGTAATTATAAAATTGCCCCTCGGGTGCCACCATATAGTACACGCGGTTGTCGAGCCCGCGGAAAGACAGCGTCAAACCTTCCTCGTTCCCTTCGGCGGTGTGATTGAAAACAACATCCATGATGACCTCTATGCCCGCTCTGTGCGCCTCTCGAACCATATATTTGAATTCCTGAGCGGCCGCTCGTCCGCAATCTCGATCGCCGGCCTCGGCGTAGCGAGACATTGGACTGAAAAAGTTGACGGTGCTGTAACCCCAAAAGTTGCGTCGAAACTCCCCCGTGGCTGGATTCACGCCGTGATATTCCATCTCGTTGAACTCGTGACACGGCATCAATTCGATGGCGTTGACACCTAAACTTTTCAGATAAGTAAACGTCTCCACAAGAGCGGCGTAGGTTCCAGGCTCAGCCTTGGTCTCCAAGTCCATCGTCATGCCGCGGACGTGCGCCTCGTACATGACGAGGTCGCTCATTGGTCTCTTCGGAGACGTCACCCCTTCCCAATCAAAGTCTTCCAGCCCCGCCGTCGTACCTCTCTTCGGTACCGCACCGGCGTATTGCGGCCAACAATCTTCGCTGCCGTCGGCTTTCGTCCCCGGTTCGCCATACCGAGCTCGACTCACCGTCGCCTTGGCGTACGGATCCAAAAGCACCTTGCTCCGGTCGAATCTGTGTCCAGCCTCGGGTTCATACGGGCCGTCCACTCTGTACCCATACAAAACGTCGTCCGCACACTTCGGAAGGGCGATGTGCCACACGCTCCCCGTCTTATTCTCGCGTTCGTCGAGTTCGATCTCGGCGGTTATCTTCCCCAGCGCGAGATCCTCCGGCGTCCACAACACTAAACTCACCGCCGTCGCCGCGGACGAGTACACGGCAAAGTTCACCGCATCATTTACATCCCCTCGCACTCGCGTCGCCCCCAACGCGCTCGCGTTCCCTCGAATCGGCGCTTCGCACACCCCCGGCACGGCTACGCGCGCCGGTTTCGGTTTCGGTTTCCGTTTCGGTATCGGTATCGTCCTCGTCCTCGTCCTCGTCGTCTCCGCCGCTCTCCCCGCGCGCATCACCCGTCGTCCCTCGGACGTCATCGACGCACCGTCCTCCCCCTCCTTCCCGATCGCGCGCGGTCGCCCGCTCGAGAACGCGCGTCCCGTCCCTCGCGCTCGAATCTTCGCCGTCCCTCCTCGACGCGCGTCCCTCGTCGTCGTCGTCGTCGTCTTCACCGCGCGCGGCGCCGTCGACATCGTCGACATCGTCGACATCACCGTCGCCCCCATCGCGCGCGCGCGTCTCCTCCTCCTCCTCGCGCGCGCGCGTCGACCTCTCCGTCTCGCGCCCACGCGAGACGCGACGTCTCGGGATCCCCGCGAGTCGGGACTCGACCGCGAGTCACGACTCGCGGTCGGTCGGCACTCGGGCGCGAGTCACGACTCGCGGTCGGTCGCCCCGCGCGGCACGACGCCGGACCGCATCCATCCCATCCAAGAGCACAAAAAAAAGAAAAGAGCGTGGGGGTCTCTCGCACTCATCGGAACGACCGCGCGCCGTCCACCGTGACTTGGAATGCGTGACACAGGGCCTTCATCAAGCTAGCGCGCGCGGTCGCGCGCGACGAACGCGCGCGACCGACGAAACGCGAAGCGGATTCTCGAGCTCGAGCGCGCGGCCTCGTGCGTCGTCGTCTGAGGTAAGAAGCTTGTTTTCATTTGGAGAAAACTGATTAGGTATACGAAATGTAGAATACGATCCTGTATTAGTACAATCGTGGCCATAGTACGCGGTGGCGGGCCTCTCGACCGCACGGGACGGCATGGTGTGGGAACACTTACGGGTCGATCGGGACGCGCAAAAAATGAATGGGCATTCGATCGACGACGGTCGAGGGGGGCCCGCGCGCGCGGGTTTTTTTTATTCAACGGTGTTCGTGTTCGCGGTGGGTGGACTACGGGGGTGGAGACGATCTCGGTAGGGTTTAGTACCGGGCGCGACGGCGCGCGCGCGCGCGTGCATGAATGCATGCGAATGAATGCGCGCGGCGGTCGTTCGCGGGAGACGGTGACGACGATGGCGACGACGATGACGACGGCGTCGACGTCGATGTCGACGCGCGATCGGTGGGGGATCGGACGGCGCGCGCGCGCGCGAGGCTCGTTCGGGGTGAGACGCGCGGGGACGCGGAGACGCGCCGCCGCCGACGACGGGGACGCGCCCACCAAGGCGCCGTTGCCGAGAGATTACGCCCATCACACCCCGGGAAGCGTGCAAGAGACGGATGATGTCGTCGTGTTCGCGCACGAACGACCGGAGGAGGCGAACAAATGGAAAGACACCGTCATCATGCACGTGGGCGAGGGGAGTCGAGAGCGCGTGCGACTCGGGGTGTGCATCGGAGAGTTTCATAACAAGCTCATGGATCGCATGCTCGAGGACGCTCGAGTGTCGGCGGAGGCGATGGGAAGCACGATCGATAAGGTGGTTTGGGTTCCGGGCACGTACGAGGCGCCGTTGGTGGTGGAGAATATGTTGCAAGACCCGACGCTGGACGCGTGCGTCGTCATCGGATACATCGAAAAGGGCTCGACCCTTCACGGTCAAGAGATGGGCGCGACGTTTTCCATCATCGGCAAGCAGTTAGAGTTGGAGTACGGTAAACCGGTGGGGATGGGGATCATCGGACCGGGGGCGACCGCGGAACAGGCGGATCAACGCGTGGCGTACGCGGGCAACGCGGTTCGCGCCGCGATTCGCATGGCGCGCACCTTCGTTCCGGCCGAAGAGTCGTGAGCCTCTCGTTCGATATCGCTGTAGTTATGTTTTTAATCGATCACATTCGCGTCCGTTGGCTCCACGCGCACCGCGATCTCTCGACGTTTCGAGGAGCCGGCGTCCGCACAGCGCGCCGCGAAGGCGCCGAGCGAGGGGAATGCTCGCCGCCTTGCGTCGTGGATCCACCGCGAGCGGTCGCGCGGTGGAGCGATGCGCGCGCTCGCTCGCGTCGCCGACGTCGATGTCGACAGAAACGTCGACGGAGACGCCGACGACGTCCCGAACCCGGGCGGAAGCGTCATCGTCCGCGCGAGCTTCGGCCGCGTCTCGCGCCGCGCGCGGACTCTTCGTCGGGCCCGCGCGCGATTCCTTCGGGCGAAGGGAATACTTGCGTTCGTTCGCTGCGTCCGCGACGCCCATGACGTCGTCCTCGACGACAGAGGAGGAGAAACGATCGACCGAGGTGACGAGAGCGGCGACGCCGGAACCGGAGGCGAGCGATACCTGGGTCGATCGCACCATGCCGGCGTCGGTGGTGCCGTACGCCAAACTCGTTCGTCTCGATCGACCAATCGGAAGCGCGCTGTTGGCGTGGCCGTGTTTCTGGTCCATCGCGCTGGCGGCGGACCCGGGCGCGTTGCCGGACGCGAAACTGCTTGCGTTGTTCGGCTTGGGATCTTTTCTCCTGCGTGGAGCGGGATGCACGGTGAACGATCTGTGGGATCAAGACCTCGATGGTAAGGTGGCGCGTACGCGCAATCGCCCAATCGCGAGCGGTGCAATAAGCGTTCCGAAAGCGGTGGCGTTTCTGGGAGCGCAACTGCTCCTCGGTCTTGGCGTTTTGGTTCAGTTGAATGATTATTCTAAAATTCTTGGTGCGAGTTCGCTCGCACTCGTCGCGGCGTATCCAGGAATGAAACGAATCACAAATTGGCCGCAAGCGTTTCTGGGTTTGACGTTTAATTGGGGAGCCTTGCTCGGCTGGGCGGCGGTGCACGGATCGTGCGACTGGGGCGCGGTGTTGCCGCTCTACGCGTCCGGAGTGGCGTGGACTTTGGTGTACGACACCATTTACGCGCATCAAGACAAACACGACGACGTGAAAGTGGGCGTCAAGTCGACCGCTTTGCACTTTGGGGACGACACAAAGAAATATTTGAGTGGTTTCGCCCTCGCCGGAACGTCTGCGCTGTGCGCGTCGGGAGCGTACGTGGGATTAGATTTTCCATTTTATGTTGGCGTCGCCTCCGCGGCGTCTCATTTAGCTTGGCAAATTGCGACGGTGGATTTGAATAATCGAGAAGACTGCGCGGCCAAGTTTCGTAGCAACTCGACGTACGGGGCGCTCGTTTTCGCGGGTATAGTGGCCGGGAAGGTGCTCTAATAGATAGACTAGCTTGTGAAGGAAATTTATCAGTGTATATCTATCATGGCTATGGAATTAGACTACGCCAAAACTCGTCCGTTTAGGCGGACAAACTCGCGTCGATGGCGTTCATGCGTTCGTCGACGTTTCCTCCGGCTGCGAGGACCGCCAACTTTGCCATTGATAACATTCGACGCGTTTCATCCGCGTTTGAGCCGCTGCGCTTGCCGATGGCGGTCAACGTTTCGCTTGCTTTCGCGTACTTACCGACACGAAGCTCCATCAACCATCTTAATTCGGGATGAGGCTCCAAGAATCGTTCCAAGTCGCCGTGGAACTCGGCAGGAAGCTCGCGCAGGAGCGCCGCGTCGCGGTCCTGTTCGATGGCCAACTTTCTGTACACAAAGTGCGAGAAGCTCTCTTCATCGTCTTCTTGAGCGCCGAGAAGGGTGCGCATGTAATGATGAAGTCGATCAGTTCCACCATTGGTGTCACAAATGGCGAAGAGCTGCGCATAGCCAAAGTGGGCTTCCGCGACCACGGCGACCGCTTCTATGGAGACGTCGACGCCTTCTGACAACGATCCGTACTGCGGTCTCTCTCCCAACGGTACCGTGGGATCGTGCTCTGCGCACGTCAGTAGGGCCGGCAGTACCAAGTTACGATCATCCACGTACTCTTTGTGTGCATCGATGCGAGCTGTGGATCCGAGCAGGGCGGCGTTCAAGTTTGCGGCGCACGCGTCCAGAAGAGGACCCGCCGCGGCCATCAACCGCGACCCGATGACTGGAGCAAGACCGACATCTGTCGTGCTAGACACAGCCTCAGCGTGTAGCTTGATGGAAACATCCGCGAGAGCTCGAAGACTTTCACGCGCTTCAACGTCGCAAGACCAGGACACGCCGGCGACTGACGAAGCCGGAGGATACATGCCAGTGCGACGCCTTCTGAAATCGTTCGCTGCCTCCAAAGCGATGAGAAGCCCACGCGCGCACGTATCCAAGGCAACGACACGACTTTCTAACTTCTTGCCCTTTGAAAGCTTTTCTTCCAGGATGGCGTTGACGGCTGGGAATAACAGTCTCGCCTCGCTTGAACGACTGAAAAACACTTCTACGTCTGATCTTTCTTCCAAAGCATCATCGTTCTCCTTGATCGCGGCGCCCGCGTGGTTGGCGATATCTTCAAGCATATTGCTGATATCATCATCGACGGTGTTCTGCAAACCACGGAGCTGCAAAAGAGCAGCGATCATTTCACCGTGCATCAGTATCTCAGAGCGTTCCTCTGGATCGATTTCGTTCCAGACACCGCTCTCCGTCAAAAATTCCAAGAAGAGAAGATGACGATTCATTTTTTCCGTGCCATTTTCCTCAATCGTGGGACCGCCACGAGTAGATTTACCGGACAGTTTCTTCGGTAACGCATCGACCATGCCTTTGCTGACGGTCGCAAACGGCGCCGATGCGCTCACAAATGCGCCCGACCCGTGTAAGCGCGACTTCGTTTGTCCCGGCGGTCCGGCGTGACCCGCGAAATAATCCTCGAACTCGGATCGAATGCAGTCAGCGGCATCGGAATCATCCACCTGGGTGACGCTCGGGCTATCGACCTTGGTCGAAGAACGAGTCACGCGTTTACTCGGAGTGACTCTGGCCGAGCGGCGAGGCGTCGTCTGTCTACCGCCGCTCTGCGGAGTAAACGCGCTCACACCGCTCTCATTCGACAACAGAAGCCACTCACCACCGGTACCGCATTTGGCATCGATGATTGCTTCGTGATTGGCAGCATCCATGCGAGCCGATATGGAGGAGTAGTCCACCCCAGAGAACATGATGGCCGAACCGTCGTTCGTGAGCACAAAGGTGCTCTCTTCTTCCACGCGAAGTCGAGTGCGTTCGAAATCCCTCGGCAGAGCACCTGCGGGAGGAACGCCTGACGCAACTAATTCCATCTGATCCGTACCGTGGGCCCGTTTAAAACGATGGAACGAGCCTTGACCGTCGCAGGTCACGAGCAACGTAATGTCAACGCCGCTCTCCGTCACCGTCCAGTCGGCGGAGACGAAACGGATGTTAGACGTCACACGCAGAGCTCGTTGAATTTGTTTACTCACTCTGTGCGCATGCGCTAATACGGGTGCGTGTCCCTCGTCTGAAACGTCGATGGACCATTCTTCCAGAGTGCCGTCCGCTATGCACACGAGCAACCGTCTCTTCGTATCGCTCGAACCTTCGGCGAAGCTCAGAGAGCGAACGCCGCCGGCGTTCACTTTTCGACTCAAAATCATGCTCGCCGCCTTGGTTGCCGATCTTAACGCTCCCCACGGATTCTTTCCCGGATTCTTCGTCGGAGACATGAGTCCGCTCGGTCCGCCGCCGGCTTCATCCGAGTGCATGTCGTCCACCCAGTGACTTCTATTCGATCGATCGAACGGTGTCCACGACATCGATCCACTCCTCGCATCGCCCCCGATCGCGTACAGATTCCCATTCGAGTCTCCCACCACCGCGCACGCTCTGTCCGCGGCGGCTTCCGTCGACGCGCACGTCGTCACCTTTGCGTTCGCCCCCTTCACCTCCACGAACGCCGAATCGATCGCCTTCACCGACGACGTCGTCGTCGAAAACACATCCGTCACGCACGCCCCCCTACCGTCGGCCGAAAACACCACGCACGCGTCGTCGGAGACGAACGCCGCGTGCTCGCACGAGGACAGCCCCAGGTCTCCCTCCGCCTCGTACGTCCTCGACCGCGACTCTCCGTCTCCTCCCGCGTACGTCTTGACGCAAAACGCATCATTCGCGCCGTTCTCCCTCCCGACGACGTCCATCGCGTCTCCACCGTCCACCGAGGACGCGCGCGCGCTCATCCAAACGTTCTTCGCATCTGACGTCTTGGCGCGACGTCGTCGCGCGTCGAAGCCCCCTCGCGAGACACCGTCGACGTCCATCGCGCGTTCGAAAGGCTCCCGCTCGCCGCGCGCGACGCTCGCCGCGAGCGCCGTCGTCGATCGGCGCGCGGTCGACTGAGGGGCGTCGCGCGCGGCGTCAACGATTTTCAATCGAGACGACGATGCGGCGCCGCAGACGGCCGCGCGCGGCGCGCCGCGGGCGACGCTCGGCATGCGGCTGTACGATGATCTTCCCGAGGCGAAGACGGCGGCCAAGGGCGACGCCGAGGGCGGTGGCGACGAGGGGCGGGGGTGGGGCGGCACCGGGCCGACTCGCCGCGTCGGCGATCGAGCGGCGAGCGAGCGCGACGCGAGCGCGGGAGCGAGTGGGAGCGGAGGGGAGTCGAAGAAATCGTCTTCGTCGGCGGCTGGGATGCTTCGAGCGCAGGCGACCGCGCTGAGAGCGGCGCAGGCTCGCACGAAGCGCGAGGCGGAGGCGCGGCGAGCGGCGGCGGCGGCGGCGGCGGCGGCGAAGAAGAAGCGCGCGGCGTCGAAGTCGACGGCGCCCGCGTCGGAGGCCGAGGTGGGCGAGAGCGGTGATAAAGTGCACGCGCCGTGTTCGTCGGGGGAAGAAGAGGCCGAGGAACCCGTCGCTGATGCGTACGATCCGTCGGCGCCGAACGATTACGAGCGCACGCTCGCCGCTCGCGGCGAACGGGCGAGACGGAAAAGGGATTTGGACGTGAACGAAGACCTGAGAAAGACGCTCGAGGAGAGGAGGAAAGCGATGGAGGCTCAAAAGATGTTGGAACGCACGGCGAGGCGGGAAGAGATTTTGAACGTGAGTGGAAGAGAGGCGCGAAGGAGGCGCGTCGCGCTTCGAAGCGAAAACGACAAGGGCGAGGCCCCGGAACGACCGAGCGCGAGCGCTCCGAAGCTCAGCGCGGCTGAAAAGATGATGGCCAAGATGGGCTGGACGAAAGGCAGAGGTCTCGGTAAGACTGAGCAAGGCATGAAGACGCCTCTGGAAGTTCGCGGGACGACTGGAAAAATAGTCAACGCCGCGCCGGTAATGTTTGAAGTGCCGCCGTCCGGTGGTTTGGGCGCGAAATCGACGCCGAAAAAGTCGGTTGCGAAACCCTTAAGCGGGAAACCGACGACCGTGTTGCTCTTGCGCAACGTCGTCTTGCGTGGCGAAGTCGAGGAAACGCTTGAGGATGAAATCGCCGACGAGTGTGAAAAATTTGGTAACGTCGTGCAAGTGCTCATTTTCGAGGTGACGGAACAAAGTTTCGCCGCCGACGAAGCCGTGCGCGTTTTCGTGGAATTCGTCGATGAAGAAGCGGCCGCACGGGCGGGAGCGGCACTCAACGGTCGCTTTTTTGGGAAACGCGTCGTCAAGGCGAGTTATTACGAGTTGCACAAGCTCGACGTGGGAGACCTCGGACCTCAGAAGGGTGAAGAGTGATGGCGTTCGGCGGTGCGCGGATGCTGACGATGATGATGTCTATATCACAACACATTTTAAGTAGTTCTAGGACGTAGATGATAGTAGAATTGAAGAAATGAAAGAGAAGAAGAGTCTTATTCCGTTTTCATCTTCGCCTGGTTCAAAGAATTCGTCGGGAACGTCACGACGGCTAAAACTCCCGCCGTGACGATGAAGACGGCACCGATGAGCATGAATAAGAGTCCGTACTCGCTCGAGCTGGTCTTCATCGCCCTCCCCAGGATGTCTCGCGCCGCCTTGTACCCGCCCCGACTCCACGCGCGAGACACCTCCCGGTAATCCTTCGTGAGCGTGTGTCCCAACGCATCCGTCCGCGCGTACAATCGAACGATCGAAACCGCTATCCCAGTCGTCACGCGCGCGAATTTCTTCTGTATAAACGTCAACGGCGGTGGAATGTCGTGTTCCGCCCCCTCCTCGGCGTACGTCGTCCTCGCGAACCGTTCCAGCGACGTCCCGTCGTCCTCGCTCGTCACCTCTCGCGCGTACGCCCTCCCCGATCGCAGCACCACCACGCTCGGCGTCGTCTTCACCACCAATCTGAATCGATCGAACGTCTCCGGCGACTCCTCGGCGTCGATCGAGGCCGCCACCGCGCCCGACGCCAACAACTCCTCCCTCGCCTCGGTCAACGCTCGCCTCGCCCTCGCGCTCCGCGCGCTCTCCCCGCGCTCGAAGAGCACGACCCACGTCCCCGTCGTCTGCCCGGTCGAACTCTGCGTCTCGAGCTCGAACGTCTCGTCGTTCAGGCGCGGTAATCCGTCCACCGAGGGGACGACCGCGCGCGTCTCGAGCGCCGAGGCCAAGAGCACGATCGAGACGAGCGCGAGAGCGATCGCGCGACGAGAACGCGCGCGCGCGAACGCCAACATCACTCGCGCGTTCGTTCGAGACGTCGATCGATCGCGGCGCGCGCGTCGACGTCTGCGGATCCGCGGAGGGCGACGCGATCGATGTGTTTGATGTCGTGTTGCAAAAAAAAACAAAAGAAAGAAACAAACGAACGACCGCGTCTCACGCGTCCTTCGCGTCGTCATCCGCGCCGTCGTTCGACCCTCCGTCGTCGTCGTCGTCGTCGTCGTCGTCGTTCGCCTCTTTCCCCAACCACTTGGCCACGAGCGGCGTGAGCGCCACCGTGGGCCCGAACCGAATGGGCGAGCTCCCCTTGTGCGCCGCGTACGCCAGCGCGAACGTCCCGAACTGTTCGCTCGTCGCGTTCACCGTGACACCGACTTTTTCCAACAGAGCCCCCACGTCCACACCGCCGGCGACGAGGAAATAAAACACCGTGATGGAGACCAAACTCAGCGAAATCGACGTCAAGAGATACGCCGACCCGTAGCGTTTGAGCAATTTCTTCGCCATGTCCATCCTCGACGCCCCGACCTCACCCTCCTCCGTCTCACCCTCGGACGACGCATCGCTCTTAAACACCCTCCACAATCCCGCCTCGAGTCCCCACTTCTTCGTCACCTCGTCGATCTCTCTCTCTCTCTCGACGCTCGTCTTTTCCGCGCGCGTCCTCGTCGTCGTCGGCGTCGCCGCGCGCGCCCCTCGCGTCCGTCTCCTCCTCGCCCCATCCGCGAGCGCCGCGCGCGACCGTCGCGTCTCCGACGCGAACACCGAAACCGACGATTCGGACGCGTTCTCACGTCGCGAAAACGTGCGCGCGAGCACGCGCGCGCGTCGTCGTCGTCGTCGTCCTCGCGTCTCTCCCGCGCGCGCGCGCGACCACGGCGCGGACGGGACGGACGACGACGACGCGCGTCGGTC
>Ga0208410_1000916_pt1 | contig 16123 bp, 11 predicted proteins | sample ETN02SmetaG_3_FD_185787 | JGI IMG/M metagenome (GOLD analysis project Ga0208410, IMG submission 185787) | Marine microbial and viral communities from oxygen minimum zone, Eastern Pacific Ocean - ETNP2014F10-02SV257 (SPAdes) (version 2) | ecosystem: Environmental > Aquatic > Marine > Oceanic ... | reverse complement strand
ACTGAATTATCGGTGAATGATCATAAGCTACTGAGTGATCCTGCAATCGGAGGTGTCATACTTTTCTCAGAAAATTTCATCGACAAACATCAACTTCAAAGACTTGTTTGTTCAATAAAAGATATAAAGGATCCAGACTTATTGATTTTTGTCGATCAAGAAGGCGGCAGAATTCAACGATTTAGAAATGATTTTTTTAATCTTCCTTCGCACAGGGATCTCGGTAAAGTCTACGATCAAAATATTAAAAACGGAGTCAGATCTGCCGAACTGACAGGTTACATAATGGCTGCTGAGCTAATATCGCAGGGCATTGATTTAAGCTTTGCACCAGTTGTTGACATTGATTATGGACTTTCAGAAGTGATTTCAGATCGTGCCTTTCATACTGAGCCGTTTGTGGTTGGTGAAATGGCAAAATCTTATATAGCAGGCATGGTCAATGCAGGCATGAAACCTGTTGCTAAGCATTTTCCAGGCCACGGTGCAGTCTTGGCGGATTCGCATAATGATCAACCGGTCGACTCGAGATCCATATCAGATATTGAAAAAGACATTGGTCCTTATGTAGAGCTGATGAAAAATAATCTAACCGGCATAATGACTGCTCATATTGTTTTTCCTTCGATTGATTCCACCATTGCAACCTTTTCAAAGAAATGGTTGAACCAAATACTCAAACAGAAATACTCATATGAGGGTTTTATCTTCTCAGATGATTTAACGATGCAATCTGCAGCTGAAACTGGGCCAATGCCAGATCGAATACATCAGGCAATTGACGCAGGCTGTGATTTTATTCTTTGGTGTCATCCAGATGAATCAGTTCATCCTATTTTAGAAGAGTTGAGCGAATACATGACCGATAAAACATCGAGTTACAATGAACTCAGATCATCTCCTAAATCGGTTGATTTAAAAGAAATAGAGCAGGCCATTGATGAGCTTAACTCGCTCCTAAGTATGAAATGACTTCAGACAATGCTTGTTTCCTGAGATCTTCGTCTGAGAAATCACCCTTTATTCCAAGAGATTGATCTGGATATAGCCGATATCCTTCATTGTTATTGATGAGTTTAAGCATGTGATCCACGTCAACTATTGAATGATCACTGAAGTAAATGCGACCATATTCTGATCCAAATCGTATTTTATGTATGCCCAGCTTAGTTGCTTTATTTCTGAGGTTTGTCGTTTCCAGTAAATTCTTTGTAGCATTCGGGAGGTATCCAAACCGATCAACTAGTTCATTCGAGATCTGATCCAGTTCATTCTTGTTTCTTGCATTCGAGATTCTTCTGTAAAAAATAAGTCTTAAATTGACATCACTGATGAGTTCTTCAGGAATTAAAACTGGGATATTGATATTTATATCGGTTTCTTGAAAATCAAGTTCAACATTTTCTTCGGATCGAAGTGCATTAACTGCATCGGTCAGCATATCCTTAAAAAGCGAAAAGCCTATTTTTTGAATCTGACCACTTTGGGCCTCACCCAGCAGCTCCCCAGCTCCTCTGATCTCTAAATCATGCGTTGCGAGCATGAAACCAATACCCAATTCTTCAACCGCTTCAATGGCTTGTAATCGCTTTACTGCATCGTCACTTATTTCATTTTTTGGTGGAGAAATTAAATATGCATACGCTTGTTTCGATGAACGACCAACTCTGCCTCTCATTTGATGCAACTGTGAGAGCCCAAAAAGATTGGCTTTATTGATTATGATTGTGTTTGCATTTGGAATATCAATTCCACTCTCAATTATCGATGTCGATATCAGAAGGTCATATTCGTGATTGTAGAAGCTCATCATAATCTTTTCTAGACTGCCTTCTTTCATTTGACCATGAGCAATCTCAAGTCTGATATCGGGGAAAATAGCATAAATATTTTCTGCAATACTTTTGATGTTCTCAATTTTATTGTGAACAAGAAATATTTGCCCGCCTCGATCCAATTCTCGGGTGATCGCTTCTTTAATAATGCTGTTATGCCACTCGGTCACATACGTCTTTACTGGAACTCTGCTTTCTGGCGCAGACATAATCATTGAGATGTCTCTTAAATCTCCAATTGCCATATTAAGTGTCCTTGGAATCGGTGTTGCTGTCATGGCTAAGAAATCAACGTTGTGTTTTAGTTTTTGCAGCAACTCCTTTTGTCTCACACCGAATCGATGCTCTTCATCAACGATGATCAAGCCCAAATTATAAAACTTGACCCTATCAGATAAGACAGCATGAGTGCCGATGAGGATGTCACATTCTCCCGATTGTATTGAGTTAAATATAATTTCTTTCTTTTTCGTTGATTGGGACCTCGTAAGGAGTTCAATTTTCAATGGCCATTTATCAAATCTTTCTTTGAATGACTGATAATGCTGATTAGCAAGAATGGTTGTAGGTACCATGATCACTACTTGGTTCCCATTCATCGCAGAAATAAAAGCTGCCCTCATAGCTACTTCAGTCTTTCCAAATCCAACATCGCCACAAATCAATCGATCCATCTTTTTACCCGATGACAGATCGTCTAAAACATCTTCTATTGTTTTAGCTTGATCACGAGTTAATACATACTCGAAGTCTGCGATAAAATTCTGATAGTCATCCGTATCTGATGGCTGAATTTTTCCTGTTTCTATACTCCGGAATGCATAAAGTTCCAGTAGTTCAGCCGCAACATCATGGGCTTTCTCCTTGGCTTTATTGCTGATTTTACTCCATTGATCAGTTCCCAGTTTAGACAGTGTTTTCTCGTCACTGGCATCTCCGATATATCTAGAAATCTTATCAAGTTGAGTGACAGGCAACTGAAGCAGATCATCGTTTGCATACATGATTTTTATAAACTCATAATCAATGCCATCAATCTTCATTTTATTTAGGCCGTCATAAACCCCGATTCCATAATCTCTATGCACAATTAAGGATCCTCGCCTTAAATCTTTTAAGTTCTGAATAATTGACTCCGGGTCTCTCAGCTGTTTTCTTTCTTTGTTGTTCCGCTTAAAACCAAAAACATCTTTTTCAGTTAGTATCCCAAGATGAAAATTCTTTAGGATGAATCCTTGATCAATGTCATTATGAGAAATCAATATTTCGTGTTTCGATTCTAGAAACTCAAACCAATCATTAATGATTTCGTACTCCAGGCCTTCATCTTTTAGCTGCTCAATGAGCGAGCTTCTTTTGAGCAGACTGGGTATAGAGATTAAGATCTTTGAAAGGTTGTTTTTAGATTTGAACTCCAGAATATTTACCAATTCTTTTTGTTCATTGTTTTGAAAAAGGAAGGAGATCGGAAGGGTATCTTGATTTCTTTCCATGGGCCCTTGAGATATTAATTTCTCCTCATGAATGGCGACAGCATTTTTGCTCATGATTCGTTCAAACTGTTCTAAGGGGTTAAAGAACAAGTTATCTGGACTAATCATTGGCTGTCCCTCTATTTGAAAATCAGAAAACCTTGAGTTAATCAAGTCATGATAAGCATTCAATGATTCTTGAATATCCCCAATGCAGAAGAACCGTGTATCCGATTCAAAATAATTCAATAATGAAACGGTTTGTTTGTGAAAGAATGGCAGATAGTTATAAGTCCCATTCGCTTCATAGTCTTCATCAATGCTTTGATACAAGGGCCATTCCATATGATTGCCTTCATGGCTGTTTCGAAAGTTCATCTTGAAGAATTCAATCTGTTCTTCTTTTTTCGAGAAGAAGTCGACAGGAACGATGTTGCAACCATCAATGGGTTCAATGGTGAGCTGCGTTTCAATATCAAAATACCTCATTGAATCGATTGTCTCATCCAATAAATCAAGCCTTACAGGAAATTGATTGATTGTTGAATAAAAGTCTATGATTGACCCCCTGATTGAATATTCACCCGGAAAGCTAACAATATTTTTTCTCTCGAATCCGCTACTAGAAAAAATATCTTGGATTTCATGAATAGTAATTACATCAGATTTCCTAAGGTATTTGGAATTGTCGATAAAAAAAGACGGTTCTGGAATTCTCCAAAGTAGGTTTTGTGCATTGAGAACCAATAACCCTATGTCTCCTGTGGCAAGTTTATAGAATGTCTCAGAACGAGATGCTTTAAGTCCTTTGATGGGTGGATTTAAGTCATAAGGCAGCATTTCTAGATCAGGCAAAAGCTCAACACGGACATTATTCTTGGAAAAAAACTGGATATCCCTAAAGACCGACTGAGCCGAATCTGAATTTGGACAGACAATGACTGAAAATATATCTTTATCCAGTATTTCTGCAATTGCTAAATTCTTTGATGAACCATAAAGCTGTCCCAATTTCAGATGAGAAATCGAGGCTTCCGGTTGTTTTTCTATCAGTACTTTAGTTTGAGTTATCATGATCCATAAACGGTTTTTATTATTCCATAAAGTCGAACAAATTATTTCGTCTTTAGCGAGATAACCGATTATGATGATTGATGTATTTTTTTAAAGAGAAAATGGTTGAAAGGTAAGTTATTTATAGCACTTCGTTTATTTTCCAATCGGATGGATAGACGTTATATACCAATAGTTAATTGGGCTTCTTCATTTGCGATCGCAATTGGGCTTGCCTCAATTCTGATCGTCATCTCTGTCATGAATGGTTTTGAGGAAGAGATTTATAAGAATATACTCAAATCTCAGCCACACATCGTGCTAAAAAATACAGCAGATAACGGATCTGATGAATTGCGTTGCAAGGATTTTGATCTATCCAATCTGGTTGGATGCAAATCCTTTTCTCAAATGAATGCAGTCGTCGAATCCGATTCAGTCATTCAAGCCGCGGTCATCAGATCTTATGATGATCCAGGAGCTCACTCAATAGCTATTGGCGCTAATGAAATAATGATTGATGCATCGTTAGCATCACATTTAGGTGTTGGTTATAAGGATCCACTCTCGATCAGTATTCCTGCAATAAAAAACAATACATTGTCATTGATAAGAGGTGGATCATACAGAGTAAGCCATATTCAAATTCCCGAAGAGATAAAATCTAGTTCAACAGAAATTGTTATGAACACAATGGCGTTTAAAGAGTTTACAAGCGAGAAGGGTGCAGAGCATCATTTGATTCTTTGGCTGGAAGATCCTTTTAGCGTTCAATCTATGGCCACTGACATCAAAGAAACCATTGGACAATCTGAATATGAAATGTCTGATTGGTTTGACTTAAATGAAAATCTGTTTAAAGCCATTGTGATTGAAAAGGCAGTCATGACCTCGTTGCTATTTTTTGTCGTCTTGATTGCGATTTTCAATGTGATGGTGATGATTTCAATGACGATTGAAAATAAAAAAGGAGACATAGCGATTCTAAAATCTATTGGATATAACCAAAGCGATGTCTCGCACATATTTCTGATTCAAGGATGTGCTGCTAACATTATGGGCGTTCTTGGTGGAATCATTGCTTCATTGCTTGTGCTTTATAATTTGAATCACATCGAGAGCATCAGTCGAAGCATTTTTAATTTTGACTTTTTCCCTCCTGGTTTGTACATCCTTGATTCAATGCCATTTATAATCAAATCACATCAATTCATCTGGATCTCTCTCATGACAATTATGATGGGCCTGTTGGCTTCATACCTACCCAGCAGGATAACCTCAACGTATACGGTTCCTAAACTGATGCGTCTTTATCGTTCATGAGTATTTCTCCTAAACTTTTTTTAAGCTGGAAAATCTTGATATCCATTATGAGGTCTAGAGGAGGGGAGGCATTATTCTCAAGCATTGCCTATATGAGTCTATTTGGAATCTCATTGGGTGTTTGTGTCATCATAACCGTAATGTCTGTGATGAATGGTTTTCAAATTGAAATCAAAGAAAAGATGCTCAGTTTCACGCCTCATGCAACCATAAGAACAGCGGAGTCAAACCAATCAAATAAAGGATTTATTGATGCCTTTGAGAATAATTCTGATATTCAAGGGTACTCAGCGTTCACAGAGGACAGCGTTTTAATCCTAAAAGATGAGCTGATTAATCCAATCCGTTTAATTGCATATGAGAATCAAAAATATTTGATTGAGAGGAAGCTCAGCACTGTTCTCATTGATCAAGATGATCAACTTTTGTCTGAACCTTTCAGCATAATTATTGGCAATGATCTTGCACAGAAAGTAAATGTAGGCATTGGCGATAAGTTGAGATTATTGACTAATGAAAAGCTTGTCCTCCCATTTGGGGGTTTACCGAGAATGAAGGATTTTACTGTCACAGGTATATTTGATTCAGGCATTTTTGAAATCGATGAAAGCATTGCTATGATTAACATCAAAGATGCCGATGCGTTTCTTCAATTGGACAGCAATGTTACCGGATATGTTTTTGATTTTATTGATCCTTCATCTTCTCAGGAAAAAATTAAAGAGATTGCGAGATCAATCAATGCAAAGGGTTGGGTAAGTGATTGGTCATCAGAAAATCCCAATTTCTTTAGATCTCTTGATTTAACCAGACAGATTATATTTTTAGTCCTCATGTCCATACTCACAATTGCATGTTTTAATATTGTTTCAACACAAAGCATGCTGATCAACGAAAAACGCTCGAGCATTGCTAGTTTGATTGCTGTCGGATTTGATAAAAAGAATATATTTTACTTATTCATTATTCTTGGCACATGTTTCGGCTTGGTTGGATTGCTCATAGGTATTTTATTGTCTGTGGTTTTGAGTGAAAATCTTTCACAGGTAGTGACATTTATTGAGCAAACCATATCCGTGAGGTTGTATCAGCCAGAGATCTATTTTCTTGCAGAGATTCCGAGCATCATCGATTGGAGTGAAACCATTCGTATCTCTGTGCTTACACTCATACTTTCGATATTATCTTCTCTAGTGCCTGCATACAACGCCACTAAAACCGACCCAGCAATTTTAATGAAAAACATACGTTTCAAATAACAATGAAGATTGAGATTAAAGATCTAAGAAGAAACTTCAAAAAAGGAGATGAGACTGTCGATGTGCTTAAAGGTGTTGACTTAAGTATTGAGTCCGGAGAGACGGTTGCAATCACAGGACCATCTGGCAGCGGCAAAACAACCTTGTTGCAAATTATTGGCTTGCTTGATTCCCCTTCAAGCGGAACAGTCATCATCAATCGTGAAAATGAAACGGACTCAAAAGAAAGCAGAAAGTCATCACTGAGAAATCTCTATTTCGGTTTTATATATCAATTTCATCATTTGATTCCTGAATTCACTGCATTGGAAAATGTCATGATGCCATTGTTGGTGAGAAATCTTTCAATCGTGAAGTCCAGAACCAAGAGCGAACAACTTCTAGGGTCGATAGGCATGAATCATAGGCTCAATCACAAACCTCATGAGCTATCTGGAGGAGAGTGTCAAAGAGTTGCAATTGCTCGTGCCTTGGTGACGAAACCCCAATTTATTCTAGCTGATGAACCCACAGGAAACTTGGACCCCATTGCGTCAATGACGATATTTCATCAGTTTATGGAATTGAGGGACACCGTTGGATCCGGTCTGATACTGGTCACACATGATCAGGTCTTGGCTGAAAAGATGTCAAAAGTTTATCAAATTGATGGAGGTTTACTGATCGGGAAATAAAAAAAATTCATATTATCAACATATTATGAATGCTCTTTAGTTCTTTTGGTTGAAGTATAATGACCCCTCTATGAACAATGGACTAAAAACATACTTAAGGCTCCTCGATTACGGCAGAAAATATTGGTTTGTCTTTTCAATCGGCGTTTTAGCCATGCTGATTTTTGCAGTGACCGATACCGGGTTTGCATTTTTGATAAAAATATTAACCGATAGCTTTGCCGGAAATATGGATTCCTTTGACACGGGAAATCTCAAGTGGGTTTTGCCAGTTGGCGTGATTATAATTTTCATTATTCGAGGGATATCGGGATTCTTTTCTACATACAATATGTCTTGGATAAGCAGGCATGTTATACGTCGTGTTCGATCAGATGTTTACCAAAAGTTTCTCTATTTGCCCACATCATTCCTGGATCAAAAGTCAAATGCGGACTTGCTTTCAAAAGTTATCTTTAATATTGAACAAGTTTCTGAATCGACAGCGAATGTTCTGACAGTTTTAATTCGTGACAGTCTCACCATCATAGTTTTAAGCATATACATGGTCTATCTGAGCCCTATGCTGTCCGCAGTAATCTTTGCTGCGGCACCAGTCATAGCTCTCATCGTTAAAATCTTAAGCACGCTTTTTAGGAGATACAGCGAGAGGATTCAAGATTCCATGGGAGATGTGACTCATTCGATTAAGGAAACGCTTCAAAATCACCGAATTATAAAAATCTTTAATGGGCAAGAGGATGAAGGGACAAGATTTGCTGGAATCAATGAGTTGAATAGACGTCATCATATGAAATTATTGAGAACCAAAGCCATTGGCGATGCATTGACAATCTTTGTGGCCTCATTAGGTGTGGCAGGAGTCGTTTATATCGCAACACTCGATGAAGTCAAAGGATCAATGACCGTTGGCGATTTCAGTGGTTTTATCACTGCCATGGTCCTGCTAATGACACCCCTTAAAAGACTCACTAATGTCAATGCGATGATCCAAAGAGGAATCGCAGCTGCATCCAGTATTTTCAATCTATTGGACGAAAGAAATGAATTGGATTCTGGCACAAAGGATGCGATGAAATTAAACGGTTCCGTTCAATTTAGAAATGTCTCATTTTCATATGGCGCCGATAAGGAAACTCTCAAGAACATCAACACAATAATCAAAGCGGGACAGACGATAGCAATTGTTGGAAAATCTGGAAGTGGAAAAAGCACCCTTGTTAATCTAATACCTAGATTCTATGACGTCGCAAGCGGTTGCATTGAAATCGATGACTTACCCATAGAAACGTATACGCTACAATCGCTAAGATCGAATATCAGTCTAGTGACTCAAGAGGTCACGCTTTTTAATGACACGATTGAGAACAATATAATTTATGGGGGTCATTCAAGCGATGAAATCCAAGTCGCAATAAGAGATTCTCACATTGATGAGTTTATTGATGATCTACCAAAAGGCCTTCAAACAAGAGTTGGTGATCAGGGAATCCTGCTTTCTGGTGGTCAAAGGCAAAGAATCGCTATCGCCAGAGCAATGCTAAAAGATGCTCCCATACTGATACTCGATGAGGCGACCTCTTCACTTGATTCTGAGAGTGAAAAACTTATTCAGAAGGCTTTTGATCGCCTTATGAAAAACAGGACAACTTTTGTGATTGCTCATCGATTAAGCACAATTGAGAATGCAGACAGAATTCTGGTCTTATCGGATGGTGAAATTGTAGAAGAGGGCACACACGACGAATTAATGAGCCAAGAAGGTGATTATGCTCTTTTGCATAAGATGCAGTTTAATGACTAAGATCACCCAGATACTAGAAACCATATGGTATCAAGATAAGAAACCTCCTTTGCTGCTGATAGGTTTATCAAGGATTTACGGTTTTTTATTTAAAACAAGAAAAGCGCTGTTTGATTCTGGTGTTCTTTCAAGCGATAAACCCGAAGTTCCTGTGATCGTTGTTGGCAATATCAACGTTGGAGGCACTGGCAAGACTCCCTTGACCTTATATTTAGCAAATGCGCTCTCTAAAGCTGGAAAAAAAGTAGGAATTGCAACAAGGGGCTATAAAGGGAAGGAATCCAATTCAATGCCTTATATTCTTGATGAAACTAGTAAAGCACAGGATTATGGAGATGAGGCGGTTTATCTATCAAGGCATTCGAACGCAATTGTCTGTGTTTGCAGTCAAAGATTGAAGGCAGCAAATCTACTCTTTGAAAGAGGTGTCGATGTCATTCTCTCCGATGATGGGCTTCAACACTTTGCATTAAAGAGAGACCTAGAACTTGCTGTTGTCTCTTCTAATAGAGCTTTTGGTAATCGCCGCTTGCTACCTGCCGGACCTTTGAGGGAGGGATTAGATCGACTGCATACAATTGATTTTATTTGCCTCAATGGCAAAAAAATCGATGAAGATCTTCATCTTGAAAATACGATTGGTTTTGAGATTGAGAACAATACAGTAAAAAATATACATAACGGTCAAATCCGATCGATTGATGCTTTTATAAATTATGATGTCAATCTTATTGCAGGGATTGGTGATCCAAATGTCTTGATTCAGAAATTGATCAAGTTAGGAATCAATATTAATCACATAAAGGTTGAAGACCATGGAGTAATTGATTCATCAGAAATAAAGAATCTTCAAGGCAGACCATTATTTCTAACGCCAAAGGACTTGGTAAAATATTCAAAAGATGATCTCCCAAAAGAAACATGGGTGTTGATTCCAGAGATCATGATTGACCAATCGCAAGAACAGAGCATGATGAATAAAATATTTGAGATTATCCAATGAATGATTTTTATGTCGTAATACCTTCAAGATTGGACTCAAAGAGGCTGGCTAGAAAGGCATTGGCATTGATAGACGGCAAGCCACTCATTCAATGGGTCTACCAAAGAGCCATAGATAGTAAGGCTAAGAGTGTACTCATTGCGACTGATTCTGAGGAAATTGCCTCTGTGGCAAGATCGTTTGGTGCAATTGTAGAGTTGACTAATGAAGATCATAAATCCGGCACAGACCGTATATTTGAGGTATGTGATCGTCTTAATTGGGATGATGATCAGGTCGTTGTGAACTTACAGGGAGACAACCCCTTAATGCCACCTGAGAATATCAATCAAATTGCACAAATGATGAATGATTGCGATATAGCAACTCTATCAGCGCCCATTCAAGATCATGAAATAATCGATCCAAATGTTGTTAAAGTGTTGGCAGATCCAAGCTCACATGACGCACTTTTCTTCAAAAGAAACATCAATAGCGATGATTTTAAGAAAAACTTGGGGAGGCACATCGGAATATACGCATACAATGTTGTGAGCTTGAAAAGATTTAGCTTATCTCCTCAAAGCGAAGATGAGAAAAAAGAAAAGCTCGAACAACTCAGGGCGTATTCATTGAATATGAGCATTAAAGTTAAAGAAGCTGAATCCATTCCTGGTCCAGATGTTGATACGCCAGATGATTTAATCATGGTTCAATCGATCTTAGAATGACTGAGCAAAAACATCGGATACTTTTTGTATGTATGGGGAATATCTGTCGTTCACCAACTGCAGAAGGCTTATTGATTGAAAAAGTGAATGCAGAGAATACCTCGCAAGAATTTGAGATCGATTCCTGCGGAACACATGACTATCATTTAGGACATTCGCCAGACATAAGATCACAGGAGGCTGCAGCAAAAAGAGGGATTGATCTTTCAAAGCTTCGATCTAGAAAGATCAAGTCTTCAGATTTTGAATATTATGATTTGATTTTAGTAATGGATAATTTGAATCGAGAGAACTTGATGCGTTTATGTCCAGATGATTACAAGTATAAAATCAAATTAATGCTCGATTATTTGCCAGAACATTCATTTGATGAGGTTCCCGATCCTTATTATGGTGGCGAACGAGGCTTTGAAGATGTCCTCGATATCCTCGAAGAAGCCATTGAAGCACTCTACGAGGATATATACTGATTATTTAGGAGGAACGATATCTTCCCAAGGCAGAACTTTATCGCTATTGGTTTTGCTAGATTTTTTAGTTTTTGTTGAGGTTTTCTTTGAGTCTGAGGTTTTGATTTCTTTATCAGCCTTTGTTTTCGACTCTTTTTTCTTTACCTGAGAATTCTTTTCATCTTTTTTATTTCTTTGTTTAGGCTTTCTGCCATCAGCTTTTTTTGTATCTGCTGACTTTTTGTCACCTTCAGGCTTTGCTTTTTTCTTGAGCGGTTTCTTGGTTGGTTTTTTAGTTACCTTCTTCTTGCTATCTTTTTCATCAGCTTTTATTTTGTTTTCTCTAGATGGTTTCTTTTCATCTTTTTTATTCGCTTTAGAATGATCTTTCTTCTTTCTTTTTTTATCTTTCTCAGCTTTTGAAGCATCTGATTTTGCTTTCTTATTGGATCTAGGTTTGCCTCTTGATGAAGAGTGAGATTTTCTTGATCTTTTCTCAGAAGCTTTTTTTCTTGGTTGCTGCTTCTTCTTTTTTGAGGGCTTTTTCTTTTTCGTTGGAGCAGTGAACCAGAACTTGATCTTATCAATCAAATTTGGTCCTCTCATGTCCTCAATGTCCCAAGCTTTTACAGGTTCATGTTCTGTATTCAGACGACTACTTGATCCATTCTTTTTATTATCATCACCATGGGAATGAGCTTGGGTATTGCTACCCCCTTGAATTTCAGTCCCATCAGTTCTGACTCGAGTAATCGTAAAATTCACACTGGAAAGTTCTGGGTCAGCGGTCAAGACGATATCGATCTTCTCTCTTTCTTCAATTTCATTGATCCATTCTCTTTTTTCATTGTGGAGATAGTTTGCAGCATCAGGTGGTATATTTGCTATGACACTTTTTGTTTTCTCCTTACGTGCTTCCTCGCCTACCAGCCTCAGGACAGAAAGTGCCAAGGATTCTGTGCTTCTTACTTTTCCTATTCCATTGCAATGTGGGCAAATTTTATAGGCTGAATCATCCAGAGAAGGCCTGAGTCGTTGTCTGGACATCTCCATGAGTCCGAATCTTGAAATACCCCCAACAGAGACTCTTGCGCGGTCTTTTCTTACTGCTGTTCTCATCGCATTTTCAATCGCTTTTTGATTTTTGTACTGTCTCATATCAATGAAATCAATAACAATGAGTCCACCCATATCTCTCAACCTACACTGCCTGGCAATTTCTTCTGCAGCCTCAAGGTTTGTTTGAAGGGCAGTTGATTCGATGTCAGACTCTTTTGTGGCTCTACCAGAGTTGATATCAATCGATATCAATGCTTCAGTGTAATCAATCACAACTGTGCCTCCAGAAGGGAGTCTCACTTGATTTGAATAAGCTGATTCAATTTGGTTTTCAATTTGAAAACGGGTGAACAAAGGTGTTGCTTCAGAATAATGCTTTAGTTTTTTCAGGTTTTTTGGGCTGACTTGTTTGATGTATTTTTTTGAATTCTCATATGTATCCTCATCATCAATGATGATTTCACCTATGTCATCTTCAAGATGATCTCTCATTGATCTGGCAATCAAACTGTTTTCTTTGAAAATCAGTGCAGGTGCTTTGGCATCCAATGCCAATTTCTTTATTGAATCCCAAATACCTACCAGATAGTTAAGATCCCATTGCAATTCAATCAATGGTCTTCCAACTCCTGCAGTACGAACAATCACACTGCTACCATCTGGTGCATCCAGTTGATCCAATACCTCAAAAGTATCAAGCCTTTCTCGGCCTGTGATTTTTCTTGATATACCGCCTCCTTTTGAATTATTAGGCTTGAATACCATAAATCTCCCAGCAAGACTGAGATAAGTGGTCAGCGCAGCACCTTTTGTACCTCTTTCTTCCTTAACCACTTGCACAACGATCTCTTGACCTTCTTCAAATAGATTTTTGATATTGTGCTTTTCACCAGGGATTGGTTCGGTTAAATAATATTCTCTTGAGATTTCTCTGAATGGTAAAAATCCATTTTTTTCTGAGCCAAAATCAACAAATACAGAATCCAGACTTGGCTCAATTCGAGTTATCTTTCCTTTGTATATGTTATTTTTGTTTTGTGAGCCAGAAGCATATTCTATATCTAGGTTATAGAGTTTCTGACCATCAACCATTGCGACTCTCAGCTCTTCTTGCTGAGTCGCATTAATTAATATTCTTTTCATGGTTACCTCATTTTTAAGGCAACAGGATAGAAACTTTGTTTCTTTCTATTGGTTCCTTGGTTGAATTCCAAGGTTCATCTGTTGATCCGCAACAAATGCTTATAAATTCCTTTTTATACCAACAAAGATTTTCTATCTAATTGTCTTTGTTTAATTAAATCTTTATGACTTTTTGTCATTAGTTTGTGGACTCATTCCACTATTCATTTGATTATTTTCCTATCAATAATCTATATTTTGTGTTGGCATTATAACAGAGATCATGAATTTTCAACAATCATCGTTGAATTTATATGAAAATCATTGACTTATGAAGAAAGAAAAGAAAAATAATATAATCTTGATCGATCTCAATTCTGATGGAATGAGGCTTGATAATTTTCTTCTAAAAACTCTTAAGGGTTTACCTAAAGCTAGAATCTATTCGATGATCAGAAAGGGCGAAGCTCGAATCAACTCAAAAAGAGCAAAGCCAATGACTCGGCTAAAAACAGATGATCTCATTAGAATCCCACCACACTTAGTGCCAGGCAAGCCTAAAGAAAAAAATCCCATCAAGGCAATGGATTTGAATTGGATCGATGAAATCATTTTGCATGAAGAGAAGGGTTTCTTGGTTGTGAATAAGCCCAGCGGTCTTGCAGTACATGGAGGCAGTGGCGTTTCCTTCGGCTTAATAGAGCTACTTCGGCGCCATCGAGAAAAAAAGTATGAAACTTTGGAACTTGTTCATCGAATTGATAAGGAGACCAGCGGCATCATATTAATCGCTAAAAAAAGATCAATACTGAGAACACTTCATCAATATTTTCGCGATGGATTAATTAAAAAGAAATACCAAGCGCTCCTTTTAGGTAATCCTGTTGAAGAGGACTTTATTATTGATCAACCCATACGAATAGATCGAAGCAATAAATACAGAAAATCAATTATTGATGCTGAAGGACTTAAGGCGATCACTGAGTTTAAAATGGTCAAGCGCTTCAGTCATGCCTCATTATTTGAAATATCACCGATCACAGGTAGAACTCATCAGATCCGAGCTCATTCCGCCTTTATTAATATGCCAATTGCTGGAGATATCCGATACGGAATTAAGAATGATATCATCAAGAAAAGTTTTGGCCTCAAACGTCTTTTCTTACATGCTTCAGAAATTTCATTCCCTCAATTTGATACATCAAATTCAAACTATCACTTTAAAGCTGATCTTTCTGAGGAGCTCAAAGCTGTTTTGTTGAATATAAATTCTCTCGATTAGTCAAATTCAGCCAGCTGATCTAAAATCCAATTGATTGGAAGACCAATGATTGCATATTCATCATTTGAAATGATTTCATCGACTAGGGGTTTGAAGAGATCAGACTCACTCTTTACCCCTGCTGTGGTGTTAAATGTATCAAGGCTATCAAGGTAATTGTTCATGTCCTCATCTGAGTAATCTTTAAATCTAATCTCAGTTGTTTCTAGACCATTTCTATTGATTCCTAGAGACTCATTTCTAAGTGAGACACCTGCATAAAAGAAGACGCTTTTACCCCTGAACATTTTGAAATTATTTAATGCATTATCATAACTACCTGGTTTTCCTAGAATTTGCTCATCGAATGATGCAACTTGATCTGAGCCAATGACAAAATGATCAGTGAACTTCATTGCAATCTTTTCAGCTTTAGTGCTTGAAAGCCTCTCAGCTAAATTTATTGGTTTTTCATTAAGGCATGGGGTTTCATCGATATCAGGACTGATGCATTTGAATTCAGAATAGTATTTTCTGAGTATTTGTTGCCTATAGATAGAACTTGATGCCAGGATAAGCTTTGTCACTTTATGATTACTAAATTATTTGCTGTTTATTGGTAAAATGAAATGAATAGTATATATCTTGAGTGATTGAGATGCTTCATCAAAAATTATTTTTCAAAGATCTATTGGATTACTCCAGCAGTAAATCAACTTTTTTAGAAAAGGTTGATATCAAATCACTGTCACGACTATCAGAGATCAGCATAGATGATGCAGATGGTAATATTTCAATCAGCGCTACTTTAAAGCTTAATGATCAGCTCAATCCAAGTATTTCTGGTGAGATCAATACGAATCTGAGTTTGGCATGTCAACGATGTCTAGGGCCTTTAGATTGGAGTAAGAAAATTATCTATTCGATTGATTTCATGAACGAATCGCATGATCAAGGAGGGCAAAATAATATCGAGTATATTTCGATTAATGAAGAAGGAATTGTTCTTCTGGATCTATTGGAAGGCGAAGTTCTTTCTTCAATTCCCATGTCAATAATGCATAAAAACATTGAATTATGTGAAAATATCGATAAGTTA
>Ga0208410_1000915_pt1 | contig 16143 bp, 12 predicted proteins | sample ETN02SmetaG_3_FD_185787 | JGI IMG/M metagenome (GOLD analysis project Ga0208410, IMG submission 185787) | Marine microbial and viral communities from oxygen minimum zone, Eastern Pacific Ocean - ETNP2014F10-02SV257 (SPAdes) (version 2) | ecosystem: Environmental > Aquatic > Marine > Oceanic ... | reverse complement strand
TTACAGTTTCAATAATATTATTCAGATTTGAAACTGAATAATGAGTAAGAGGGATTTCTAGGTTTACTAGATAGTTAGACTTTTGTAAGGATTGGTCATCTAAATTAAGATTTGACTGTTTTAGCCAAATGTTATTACTAATCGCAGATACAGATATTATCCAATTTTTTAAATAATAATCTGAGTTGTTTCCATAACCATATCCTGTGAATTTTTTATCAGGTATTTTAATTGAGTATTTTAAATTTATTAATTCAGATTCATTAGGTTTAATTTCTTTCTTAAGTAAGATTTTAATGATATCATTATTCGTTATAAGTCTAGACCACTCTGAATTAATGGAATTAACTTGAACTTCTTTAAGAGTAGTGTAACCCCTTCTGTTTTTTGATGCAAATGAGAAACTCCTATCATATTCATCTGTAATTCTAGAAGCAAGATTTGATTCATTGTCTATATATGAATTTGCCCAATCCTCAAGGTATATTTCAGAAAGTTTTGTACTTGATGTGTTTTTAAACTTTATTGATTGAACAACTTCAATAATATTATTATCTATATCTAATTTTGCATCAATATTATAAGAATGGGTTTCTTGAGAATAAACATTTGTAGTTAAAAAACTAAACAAACAGATTGCACAAAACAAGATTTTATTGAAGATGTTATTCATTATTTGAATTCTTTTGATAAATACGTAGCTGTATATCCTACATTGTTTTTTATAATTTCTTTTGGTGATCCTGAATCTATTATTCTTCCACCACTTTTACCACCATCAGGGCCTATATCAATAATATGATCAACCTGTTTGATAACATCCATATTATGCTCAATTATTATAATGGTATTTCCTTTATCTACTAATTTATTCAAAACATTTAATAATACTCTTATATCTTCGAAATGAAGTCCTGTTGTTGGTTCATCTAATATATATAAAGTTTTACCAGTGTCTCTTTTAGATAACTCACTAGCAAGCTTAATTCTCTGAGATTCTCCACCTGAAAGAGTAGTTGAAGATTGTCCTAATTTTATATACCCTAAGCCAACATCTTCTATTGTTTTTAATTTACTAGCTATTTTAGGGATAGCAGAAAAAAATGAGCATGCGTCTGAAACATTCATATTTAAAATATCTGAAATAGATTTACCTTTATACCTTACTTCTAATGTTTCTCTATTAAATCTTTTGCCAAAACAAAATTCACAATCTACTATTACATCTGGAAGAAAGTTCATTTCAATTATCCTTTTCCCCGCACCTTTACATTCTTCACATCTTCCACCTGTAACATTAAAACTAAATCTTCCAGGCTTATATCCTCTTATCTTAGATTCTATAGTTTGTGTAAATAATTTTCTAATTTCAGAATACACTCCAGTATAAGTAGCAGGATTACTTCTTGGAGTCTTTCCAATTTGTTGTTGATTAACCTCAACTACTTTATCTATATTACTAACACCTTCAATATTTTTATACTCTAATGGTTTTTTAACTCCGTTATAAATAATTGAATTTAAAATAGGATATAATGTTTCGTTTACTAAAGATGACTTTCCGCTACCTGAAACTCCTGTAACAGCAATCATCTTTCCTAATGGAAAGGAAACATCTATATTCTTTAAATTATTTCCTTTACAACCAGATAAATAAATTTCAGTACCATTTCCTGATCTTGTTTTAGCAGGAATTTTTATTTTTTTTCTATCGGTTAAATAATCAGATGTCAATGTTCTAGTTTTAAGTATTTTATCTGGAGAGCCCTCATATATAATTTCACCACCTCTTAATCCAGCATTTGGTCCAAGATCTATTATATGATCAGCACTTAAGATCATCTCCTTATCATGTTCAACAACAATTATTGAATTTCCTGAATCCCTTAAAGTTTTTAATGAATTTATTAGTTTAATGTTATCCTTTTGATGTAAACCTATACTAGGTTCATCAAGAATATAAAGGACACCAACTAATTGAGATCCAACTTGAGTAGCTAATCTAACTCTTTGTGCTTCTCCACCTGAAAGAGATTTTGATGATCTTGACAAGCTTAAATACTCTAAACCTACATCTAGTAAAAAATTTATTCTAACTCTTATTTCTTTAATGATTTCTTCTGATATATTATGGTCTTTGTTTGATAATTTTCCATTTAAGTTTTTAAACCACTGATTTAACTCAATTAAATCCATAGTAGATAAATCATTAATATTTTTGTCATCTATTCTAAAATACATTGATTCCTTTTTTAGTCTACTTCCACCACATGATTTACATATATTTTTATCTAAGAATTGAAGTGCCCATCTCCTTAAGTTTTTTGATTCATTATTATTTAACTGATCCTTAATAAAGGTTTCGATACCTTGATAATCGATATTATACTCTCTTGTTAAACCAAGTTCCTTAGAATTAATAGTAAAGTTTTTCTTTCCTCCATTTATTACGAAGTCTAATCCCTCCTTAGGAATATTACTTATAGGATCATCCATAGAAAAATTGTAATATTTTGCTATTAATTCAATTTGTCTAAATATCCAGGATTTATCCTTTTCTCCAATAGGTGATATACCACCTTCATTAATAGAGACACTTTTATCAGGAATTAATTTATTCATATTAAGTGAATGTTCTATTCCAAGACCTAAACAAGATTGACACATTCCTTTAGGAGAATTAAAGGAAAATGAATTTGGTTCAGGCTTAGGGTATGATATACCTGTGTCAGGACACATTAAATTTCGACTAAAATACCTTGGAGAACCAGATTCAGAATCAAGAATGAAAATGGTATCATTTCCAAACTTCATAGCAATTTTTATAGATTCTGTTAAAACTTTTTTTGATTCGAAATCATCATCAACAAAAAGATTATCTATTACTACACTAATATCATGAACTTTATAACGATCAAGTTTCATCCCTTGCCTAATATCTAAAATCTCACCATCAACAATCACTTTAGAGAATCCTTGTTTTGTGAAGTTTTCAAAAAGTTCTCTATAATGACCTTTTCTTGATCTAATGATAGGGGAAAGGATTATAATTCTTTGTTTGAGATAGTCCTTACAGATTAATTTTATGATTTGATCATCACTATTCTTAATCATTTTTTTATTTGATTTATAACTATAGGCTACTCCTATTCTTGCATATAACAATCTAATAAAATCATATATATCAGTTATTGTTCCAACTGTAGATCTTGGATTTTTAGTAGTTGTTTTTTGCTCTATTGCAATTACTGGAGATAAACCTTCAATCTTATCAACTTCTGGTCTCTCAAAATTTCCTACAAACTGTCTTATATATGCTGAAAATGTCTCCATATATCTTCTTTGTCCTTCAGCATAAATAGTATCGAAAGCTAAAGACGACTTCCCGCTTCCAGATAAACCTGTTATAACAACTAGTTCATCTCTTGGAATATTTAAATCAATATTTTTAAGATTATGGACTTTTGCACCCTCTATCTGAATCGAATTACTCAAACTATAATAGATTTTTGCAAAAATAATCTATTTTAATGTTGCAGCAAAGTCATCTCCTCTATAATCAGCACCTCCTGAGACATTTCCATTGTCATCTATGAAAATTGCATCTACAGCCCCTATAGAAGATCTTGGAGACATTCCAGATAGGTCATATTCAAAAGGAAGCGGAATAACATTATAATTCTTTTCTCTTAATAAAGAATCAATTGTATTATCTGAAGTATTTTTTTCAATTATAATAACATCTGGAAGCCATTGATGGTGAAATCTAGGAGCATTAACCGCATCTTGAACATTCATGTTAAATTCATAAATGTTTAATATAGTTTGAAATACAGATGTAATAATTGTTGACCCTCCAGGAGTACCAACAATTAGTGATGGTTTATTGTTTTTCAAAACAATAGTTGGAGTCATAGAACTAAGCATTCTCTTTTTTGGTTGAATTGAATTTGCTTCACTACCAATTAGACCATAAAAATTTGGATGCCCTGGTTTAGAGCTAAAATCATCCATTTCGTTATTTAAGAAAAATCCAGCATTTTCAACATATACTTTTGAACCATAACTATTATTTAATGTTGTAGTAACAGAAACTGCATTACCATATTTATCTATTATGGAATAGTGTGTTGTTTCATCACTTTCGTTTATAACTATATCTCCATGTTTAATTTCTGATGATGGGGTTGCCATTTCCCAAGAAAAATTCCCCATTCTTTCTTGAACATAATTTTTATCAATTAACTCATATACAGGTAAATTCATAAAGTCAGGATCTCCCATAAAATGACTTCTATCTGCGTATGCTCTTCTCTCAACTTCAGTCATTAATTGAATAGCTTTAAGTGAGTTATGACCATAACTTGATATATCATAATCTTCAATTGCTTTTAGCATTTGCCCTAACAGTATTCCTCCGCTTGATGGTAATGACATAGAGATTATATCAAGCTCTTTATATTTAAATTTTACAGGATCTCTCCATATAGACTTATAGTTTTTAAGATCTTCAATTGTCATTATACCACCAGACTCTATAACTTCACTAACAATCATTTCAGCAATTTCACCTTCATAGAATGCTTTTGGGCCATTCTTAGATATTATAGATAGGGTATTAGCAAACTTTTCATTCTTAATTGTATCACCTTCATAATATCTTTTAGAGTAAAGAGAATTATTGCCATTTATTAAAATAAAATCATTAAGTTTTCCAGTCAAAGAAGAGGATTGTTTTTCAGTAACAATAAAGCCTTCTTTAGCAAGTTTAATAGCTGGCTCAAATAGATCTTCAATAGGAAGTGATCCAAACTTTGAATGTATTTCAAAAATAGCAGAAATTGAACCAGGAACTCCTACAGCCGCTCCTCCTAAAGTACTCATATCTGGAATGACATTACCATTTTCATCTAAATACATGTCTTTATATGCTTGCCCAGGGGCCATTTCTCTAAAATCTAATGATCCACTGGTTCCATCTGAATTAGAGTAAACGAAGAATCCACCACCTCCAATATTTCCAGCGGTAGGGTGAACTACTGCAAGAGCAAGATGAACTGCTATCATTGCATCATATGCGTTACCACCTTTTTTCATAACCTCAACACCAATCTCAGATGCTTCTTTTCTAGCAGATACAACTGTAGGGTTATAGCCATTATCACAAGAGATTATTAAAAAGGAAAGGATAAGAATTAAAATACTTCTCATAAATCAATTTCTCTGTAATTTACAATTTATATATTTACAATTAATATGACCTTAATAAAAAATATTTCAGGATTTAGAGGTACAGTAGGAGGTCCGCCAAAAGAAAACTTAACACCATTTGACATAGTAACTTCAGTATCAGCATTTTGTAAGTTCTTAAAGGAGAAATACAATACAAAAAAATTGATAGTTACAACTGGAAGAGACGGAAGAGCTTCAGGTGAGAACTTTCACACTATAGTTAATCGCACTATCTCATTAATGGGAATTGATGTTATAGATGCTGGATTATCAACAACTCCCACTTTATGTTGGGGTGTTTTAACCAATGAATCTAACGGTGGGATAATGATTACAGCAAGTCATAATCCTGAAGAATATAATGGTTTGAAATTCTTTAATGATGATGGAGAATTCTTATCTAGAGAAGATATGAATAAAGTTATAGAATACTCTAACACTACAGATTTTGAATATCAGAATACTATGAATTTAGGTTCAATTAATCCCTATAATAATCTAATAGAAGACCATGTTGATGAAATCTTAAACTTAGATATAATTCCTGTTGAAAAAATTAGATCTATGGAAATAAAAATTGTAGTAGATGCTATTAACTCTGGTGGGGCAATAGCAATTCCACTATTACTAGATAAGTTATCTGTAAAATATAAATTAATAAATGGTGAAATTTCAGGAAAATTCTCACATACACCCGAACCATTAGTTGAAAATTTAACTCAATTGTCTAAAGAGGTAAAAAATGAAAATGCAGATTTTGGAATAGCAGTTGATCCAGATGTAGATAGATTAGTCTTTTTTGATGAAAATGGAGTCATTTTTGGTGAAGAATACACTCAAGTTGTCTGCTCAGATTATGTGTTATCTAAGAAAAAAGGGAATACAGTTTCAACTTTATCATCATCTAATGCGATGAGAGATATTACTATAAAACATGGATGTGAATACTTTCATACTGCTGTTGGAGAAATGAATGTTGTAAAAAAAATGAAGGAAGTCAATGCTGTTGTTGGTGGAGAAGGAGGAGGGGGGATTATCTACCCTAATCTTCATTATGGTAGAGATGCACTTATTGGAACCGCTTTGTTCCTTTCATTATTGACTACTACTAAAGAAAAGGTCTCTGAAATAAAAAAACGTTACTCCTCATATTTCATGAGTAAATTAAAAATTAAATTATCTCCTAGCTTAGATGTAGATTCGATACTTTCAAATATATCAGACAAATATTCAAAATACAATCCAATACTTATTGACGGAGTTTTTATTGAGTTTGATTCAAGCTGGGTTCATCTCAGAAAGTCTAACACTGAGCCTATTATAAGAATTTTTACAGAATCAAAATCAAAAGAAGAAGCTGATGAATTAGCAATTAAATTTTACGATTTAGTTAATTCCCTGAGTTAAATTTATCATATAAGTCTTTATACTTAAACCTATTATGTGTCCATAAATATTCTGAAGGACTTTCTTTAATTTTATTTTGAACAAACTCAATAAACTGATCTGTAATATTGTAAGGATTAGAATTTTCTTTAATTACAGGAAATATTTCAAACGAATAATAACCCCTTTTAATTCTTTTAGCTGATGCAAAAACAACTGGATAATTATATTTATTAGCTATTCTTTCACCACCGGTAAAAAAAGGAACATTGACATTTAAATAATTTGTCCAGTAGGTTTTTTTAGTTGGTCTTGGAGATTGATCTGAATTAAATCCATATACATTTACATTACCTTTCTCATGTTCTGATTTTATAAAATCCTGAGCTTTATATCTAGATAATAGATATCCCTTATGCTTTTGCCTTATTTTAGAATAAAATCTTTCAATATACTTATTTGTAAGAGGTGTATAGATTCCTACAAGCTTATTACCAGTAATATAATTACCTAATGACATTGTCCACTCAAAGTTTGAGAAATGAGCCATTAATAGGATTACACCTTTCTCTTTTTTTAATAAATTAGTAACTAAATCCCCATTAATTAACTTATATCTTTTCGTAAACTGTTTCTTTGACATTGATGATGCTTTCATCGACTCTAACATTATGTCGCAAAAATGTCTATAAAAGGCTGATTCGATAGTTAGCCTTTTACTTATGGATAGTTCAGGAAATGCTAATTCTATGTTACTCCTAACTAATTTAACTCTGTATTTGAGAAGTTTATACATAATGATGTATAAAAAATCAGATATTATATATACCAATCTAAAAGGGAGAATGGATATGAATTTGGCAAAAGGATAGAAAATTAAAAATGTTATTAAATGCAATTTTTACTTTTTTACAGATAGTGCTGATTCAACACTTTGATCTAAACTTAGACCTCTTAAATTTTTTGCTATAACATAACCATTTTCATCAAGTAAAAACGATTGAGGTATTGCTCTTATACTATATTGCCTTGCAATAGGATCATTCCAAAAGTTAAGATTTGAAACTTGTATCCAAGGGAGGTTATCATCTGAGACTGCCTTTTTCCATTGTTCTTTTGTTCTATCTAAAGAAACCCCGATTATTTCAAGTCCAGAAGAATTATATTTTTTATATAGTCTGACTAGGTTTGGGTTTTCTATTCTACAAGGTCTACACCATGCGGCCCAAAAGTCAATCAAAGTCACCTTACCTAAATTTTCACTTAATGTTATATTTCCTCCATTTAAAGAAGGAGCTGTAAAATCTGGTGCTAATTCTCCAATATTAATCGGATCTTCATATTGTCTTAGTAAGTCTGTAATATTCTTTCCTACATTACTTATTTTGATTCTATTGCTAAATGTGTTGAATACTTCTATAATGCTATCTTTATTAACCTTATTTTCAACCATAAAAACCTCTAATAATAGAGCTGACATATAAGAGTCTGTATTATTTACTAAAAAATCCCATTCATAAAGTACTACCTCCTGTTCTTTTCTGCTAAGATCCTTTCTTAATTTTGATGCTAACTCTAAATCATTATTAAATATTGCCTGTTGCTGATCATAAGCAATCTTGTTAATATTTTGAACTAAAGACTTCGTCTCATTTCTATATTTATTAAAATCATTATTGGATTTAGTACCTGTAACTAAAGATGTTGAAACACTATCTTTAAAGATTTCAGCATTAATTTTTCCTGATTCTATAATAGACAAGACATAGCCATTTATTCCTTCAACCTGAAAATAACTTATCTCAGGAGTAGCTGCTTCACCAGAAAATTTAAATTTAGAATTTTTGATAATTGTTGAGTCCTTTATAAAAGGTTGGTTGTTTTGATCAGCTTGAAGAATATATACTTTAGACCCATCATCTACATCAATACTTCCATTAATTGTAAAATCGTTACTGGAATTACAGGAAATGATTAATAAGGATGTTATTATAAATTTGATTCTCATTATTAATAAATTATAGATTGACATTGCAAATTTAAAAATTCATTTTTAATATATTTAATATCTTTTAATAACCTTAGATGGATATAATAAAAAAAATAACCAATGTTGTCGATGAATCATCAATTATAAAAGGAGATGATTTAAAATCAAGGTTTTATCATATTTGGAAAACAGACATTTCTCTTGAGTCAGTTTGCGTTGTGCTTCCTAGGAATACAGAGCAAGTATCTGAGATTATGAAGATATGTTATGCGAATAATCAAGAGGTAATTATTCATGGAGGCTTGACAAATCTTGTTGGAGCTACAAAAAGCAATAATTCTCAAATCGTTATTTCATTAGAAAAGATGAATGATATAATAGAGATTGATACAGATAGCAAAACTATAACATGTGAATCAGGAGTTATTTTAGAAGATTTGATTAATACCTGTAAAGAGAAAGATCTATTACTTCCTTTAAACTTTGGCGCAAGAGGTTCAGCTCAAATTGGAGGTGCTGTTTCAACTAATGCTGGAGGACTAAGGGTTTTTAGGTATGGAATGACAAGAAATCTTGTCTTAGGAACTGAGGTTGTGTTACCAGATGGAACTGTAATCAGTTCACTTAAAAAACTGATTAAAGATAACTCAGGGTATGATTTAAAACAGCTTTTTATTGGAAGTGAGGGAACACTGGGAATTGTAACTAAAGTTATTTTAAGACTTTATGAGCTTCCGTCATCTAGATTAACAGCACTAACTGCATTAAGCAGCTATGATAATGTAATTAATTTATTAAAACATTTAGAAAAACAATTAGCAGGAAACCTTTCTGGATTTGAATTATTATGGAATAACACCTATAAGACAATGGTAAGTGAAAAAACTAACTACCATAAATATCTCCCAGATACTCATAAATATTATGTGTTTGTTGAATACACTGGATCTGATTATGAGAATGATTGTATTAAAATAGAAAACATAATAAATGAGTCTTTAGAAAAAGGATACATTGAAGATGCTGTAATAGGTAAAAACGATAAAGAACAAACTAATATATGGGGAATAAGAGAAGATGTTTCTGTTCTTGCTGACGAAAGAGAGTATGATCAACATTTTGATATAAGCATACCCACTTCTTCAATAGGTAATATTATAGACAAAATAACTAATGAGCTTTTAAAGAATAAAAATGTGAAGACAATATTTCCATTTGGTCATGTTGCAGATGGCAATATCCATTTTATTATCGGTAAGGACTCAAATGATGAATCTATTACTAAAGAGGTTAATGAAGTTATTTATTCTAATATAGAATCAGTTAATGGATCTATATCGGCAGAACATGGAATTGGTATAGACAAAAAAGAATATCTTAAAAATACTAGGAATAAAGAAGAGATTGAGCTAATGAAATTAATTAAGAAATCAATCGATCCAAAAAATATATTGAACCCTGGTAGAATATTATAATTTAAAGATCTTATCTTTGAAGTTACATTATGGCTGGAAATTCTTTTGGAAATATATTTACATTAACAACTTTTGGAGAATCACATGGTCCTGCTCTTGGAGGAATTATTGATGGTTGTCCTGCTGGATTAAAGATTAATTTAAAAAAAGTTAATGATGATTTAGATAGAAGGAGACCAGGTCAATCAGAAATTGTTACTCAAAGAAAAGAAGCAGATTCTGTTGAGTTTCTTTCAGGTATTTTTAATGATAAAACTACCGGTACTCCAATTGGTTTTATAATTAAAAATAAAGATCATAAATCCAAAGATTATAAGCATATAATGAATTCCTATAGACCTTCACATGCTGATTTTGTCTATGATAATAAATATGGGTTTAGAGATTATAGAGGAGGAGGTAGAAGTTCAGCAAGAGAAACTGTTGTTAGAGTTGTTGCTGGATCAATAGCAAAACAATTAATTAGTCCTGTAAAAATTAATGCATTTGTATCCTCTGTAGGTGATATATCAATGGATTCTGATTTTTCAAAAATAAATTATAATAATACTGAAAAATCAATTGTTAGATGTCCAGACTCAAAAACTGCTAAAATGATGGAGGATCTAATTAAGAAGACAAAAAAGGCAGGAGATACAGTAGGAGGTGTTGTTTCATGTGTAATAAAAAATGTACCAATCGGTTTAGGAGAACCTGTTTTTAATAAACTCCACTCTGAACTTGGAAGAGCAATGCTTTCAATCAATGCAGTTAAGGGATTTGAATTTGGGAGTGGATTTAAAGGTTCAAAAATGAAAGGAAGTGAACATAATGATCTCTTTACAAAAGATGGAAAAACTAAAACAAATTTATCTGGAGGTATTCAAGGTGGGATTTCAAATGGAATGGACATATACTTTAATGTTGCTTTTAAGCCTGTTTCTACAATAATGCAAGATCAAGAAACCATTAATAGTAAAGGGAAATCAGTAAAAATTAAGGGAAAAGGAAGGCATGATCCATGTGTTGTTCCAAGAGCAGTACCAATTGTTGAAGCAATGTCAGCATTAGTAATTGCAGATTTTTATTTACTTAACAGACTGTCAAAAATTTAACTATGAAACTACATTGGAAAATTATTATTGGTATGGGAGCTGGAGTTGTGTTTGGCCTACTAATGGCTCAAACATCTTTTGGTGCTGATCTTATCAAAGATTGGATTAAACCTTTTGGAACAATATTTATTAATCTTTTAAAGCTAATTGCAATGCCATTAATTCTAGCATCTCTTGTTAAAGGGATATCTGATTTAAAGGATATTTCAAAGCTTTCAACAATAGGAACTAGAACTCTAGGTATATACATATGTACGACAGTTACTGCTGTTATTATAGGTTTAGTTCTTGTTAATATAATTGAGCCTGGATCAAGTATAACTGAGGAAACAAGAATTGACCTAGTTCAAGAATATGAAGAGGAGAGAATACAAAAACAGGAACAAGCACAAGAACAATCTGAGAGTGGTCCGCTTCAACCACTTGTCGATGTTGTTCCAGCAAATATATTTGATGCTACTACAAACAATAGAAATATGCTACAGGTTATCTTTTTTGCTATATTCTTTGGGATAGGAATGATCTTAATTGACCCTAAGCATGCCAAACCTGTTAAAGATTTTTTTGATGGTTTCAATTCAATTATTTTAAAACTAATTGATTTAATTATGGAGAGTGCGCCATATGGTGTTTTTGCACTTTTAGCAACCTTAGTTGTTGAGTCCCCTAGTATTGATTTATTTATAGCACTAGGAATGTATTCAGTAACTCTAATAATTGGACTAATTCTAATGATTATTGTATATGGTGCTCTAGTTAAACTAATTACTAATACTAATCCTGGGTTTTTTATGAGAGGGATTTCCGCAGCACAACTGTTAGGATTTTCAACAAGTTCAAGTGCTGCAACGCTTCCTGTAACAATGGATTGTGCTGAAAATAAACTTGGAGTTGATAAAGAAATTACAAGCTTTGTTCTTCCAATTGGTGCTACCGTCAATATGGATGGAACAAGTGTATATCAAGCTGTTGCAGCAGTTTTTATTGCTCAGGCATTTGGTTTAGACTTAAGCATTGGTGCTCAACTAGGTATAATAGTTACAGCTACTCTTGCTTCGATTGGAGCTGCAGCTGTTCCTAGTGCTGGAATAGTTATGCTTGTAATTGTTCTTGGTCAGGCCGGTATTCCTGAAGCTGGACTTGCACTAATTATAGCAGTAGATAGGCCTCTTGATATGTGTAGAACTATAGTAAATGTTACAGGAGATGCTGCTGTTTCAATGATTGTTGCTCAATCAGTAGGAAAATTAAAGGATCCTAAGGATGTCAGTAAAAATTAATGAATCTTGGAAAAAACTACTTGATTCAGAGTTTAATTCAGAATACTTTAAAAATCTAATAGCTTTTATAAAAGAAGACTACTCTAAGTCAACTTGCTATCCTAAAGGATCTCAAATTTTTAATGCATTTGATTTTTGCCCAATCAATGATTTAAAAGTTGTAATTATAGGTCAAGACCCATATCATGGAGTAGATCAAGCAAATGGACTTTGTTTTTCGGTAAATAAAGGTATTTCTCATCCACCATCACTTATTAATATATTCAAAGAGATTCAGTCTGATTTAGGATATAAATATCAGGATAAGAAAGGTGATCTTAGTAAATGGGCAAAACAAGGGGTAATGCTTTTGAACGCTACACTAACTGTTAGGAATAATTCAGCTGGAAGTCATCAAAACAAGGGTTGGGAAACATTTACTGATAAGGTTATAGAACTTATATCTATTGAAACAAATAATACTGTATTTTTATTATGGGGATCATTTGCTAAACAAAAAAAGAAATTGATAGATACAGAGAAACATAAAATATTAGAATCAGGTCATCCTTCACCATTAAGTGCAAATAGAGGTTACTGGTTTGGCAATAAGCATTTTAGTAGATGTAATGATTATCTTGATTCGGTTGGTAAAAGTAAAATTGATTGGTCGTTATGAAATTTGATGTCACAGACATAAACAAATCAGTACTGGTTGATCTTTATCAAAAGATGCTTAAGTCAAGAATGATTGAAGAGAAGATGATCACCTTATTACGCCAAGGTAAAATTTCCAAATGGTTTAGTGGTATAGGACAAGAAGCAATATCTACAGGAATAACAATGGCATTAAACAAAGATGAATTTATTTTACCTATGCATAGAAACTTAAGTGTTTTTACTTCAAGAGACATACCATTAAAAAGACTCTTTGCTCAGTGGCAAGGTAAAGAAGAAGGTTTTACTAATGGAAGAGATAGAAGTTTTCATTTTGGTACGATTGAATACAATATAGTTGGGATGATATCCCATTTAGGCCCACAGATGGGAGTAGCATGCGGAATAGCCTTGTCTGAAAAATTAAAGAATTCTGGAAAAATTTCTGCTGTATTTACAGGAGACGGGGGAACTAGTCAGGGTGATTTTCATGAAGCACTTAATTTAGCCTCTGTTTGGAAATTACCTGTGATTTTTGCTATAGAAAATAATGGGTACGGACTCTCAACTCCAACAAGTGAACAGTACGCTATTGAAGATCTTGCTGATAGAGGTGCTTCATATGGAATAGAATCTCATGTAATTGATGGTAATAATATAACCGATGTATATAAATTGATTTCTAAAGTATCTAAATCTATAAGAAAAGATCCTAAACCTATTTTGATAGAATTTAAAACCTTTCGAATGAAAGGTCATGAAGAGGCTAGTGGTCAAGAATATATTGAGAATAGTTTGATTGAACATTGGGCAAAAAAAGATCCAATCAAAAACTATGAGGAATTCTTATTAAAGGAAAAAATAATATCGAAAGATTCAATTAAAAAGACAAAAAGTAAAATATCTAAGGAGATAGATACTAATTGGAAAGATGCTAATTCACTTCCAGAAGTTAAATTTAACCAACAAAAGGAGCTTTTAGACGTCTTTAAAGATTATAAAACTACTAGTATAGATAATAATTCAAACTCATCAGAAAACATACGATTTGTTGATTCTATTAAAAATGGTATTGATGAAGCAATGGAAGAACATGATAACCTAGTGATAATGGGACAAGATATAGCAGAGTATGGTGGGGTTTTTAAAATAACGGAAGGATTAATAGATAAATACGGAAAGAATAGGGTGTTTAACACCCCTTTATGCGAATCTTCTATACTTTCTACATCATATGGAATGAGCATAGGTGGGTTTAAGACAATTGTAGAAATGCAATTTTCAGATTTTATAAGCTCAGGATTTACATCAATAGTTAATCTAATCGCAAAATCTAATTATAGATGGTCGCAAAACGCAGATATTGTTGTCAGAATGCCATGTGGAGGTGGAGTAGGGGCTGGTCCGTTTCATTCACAAACTAATGAAGTTTGGTTTAGCAAGGTACCTGGTCTAAAGATTGTATATCCTGCGTTTCCTTCTGATGCTAAAGGTTTGCTTCATTCATCCATAGATGATCCTAATCCAGTTTTATTCTTCGAGCATAAGAATTTATATAGAACTATAAGAGAGGATGTGAAAAATGATAGGTATACTTTAGAGTTAGGTAAAGGAAAGATCAGGCAAGTAGGGGATAACCTTACAGTTGTAACCTATGGAATGGGAGTTCATTGGATAATGGATTTACTAAAGGATTATAATAAACCACAGATTGAAGTAATAGACCTGAACTCATTAGTTCCATGGGATAAAGAACTGGTTTTCAATTCAGTAAAAAAGACTGGTAAAGTATTACTTTTACAGGAGGATAGCCAATTTAGCGGATTTATGGGAGAGATATCTAGCTGTATTTCTGAAGAAATTTTTGATTATTTAGACGCACCTATAGTAAGAGTTGGATCATTAGACACGCCTATTCCTTTTGCAAAAGAATTAGAAAAGGGCTATATGGCTAAAAATAGATTAAAAGAAAGACTTGATTATCTTTTAAATTATTAGATATGAAAAAGTTAGAACTAGTCTTAAACTCAATAGATCTGCTTAAAGAAGATATAAAACCTAACTGGGGAAAAATGTCTTGCCCACAAATGCTTAAGCATTGCAACCACTTTATTCAGGTATACACTAATGAAGTTAAGTTTAAACCTCCCATATCATTACTTTCTCCAATATTTGGGAGACTTCATATATTCTGGCTAAGACATGTCATAAGGTACAACGTCAATAAATACTTTAGAAACCTTCCTACGTTAAGATATTTTAACACTTACGGTATAACAAATATTGATTTCATTAAAGAAAAAGAGGAATTAGAGCGTAGATTAAAGTTTGTAATGGAGTATAAAAATGATTATATAAGCAATACTTTTCATGGAAAAATTAAAAGTCAAACCTTTAAAGACGTAGTTGAATTTCATACAAGATATCATCTTGTACAGTTTGGAGCTATGCAATAGAAGTGTTAATTATCTCTATTCTCAAAATCTTCATTTTCCTCTTTTATGATCTTCCTAACCAATAGATATATTAGAGAAGCTATTATTATAAGCCAAATCACAATACTAAAAATCATTTCGCTATCATCCATTTATTCAATTGTTACAGCAGTTCCATAAGCCATAATTTCAGAACAACCTTGCATTATCATTGAAGTTGTAATTCTAACATTAACTATCCCGTTAGCCCCTAAAGAATTTGCATCACTAATCATTCTTTGAATTGCCTGTTCCCTTGATTGAGCCTGAAGTCTAGTATATTCAGATATCTCGCCACCAACAACATTTTTTAATGAAGCCCATATATCTCTTCCTATATTTCTAGCTCTAACAGTGTTACCTCTAGCTATACCATGAATTTTAACGATTCTTTTTCCTTGAATCTCTGCAGTTGTAGTAATTGTCATATTTAAATATACTAATTATTTATCTATATTCAGTTTAACATAATATTAATTATAGGACATTTATATTAATTTACCCTTATTAACTGACTTGATATAATCTCCCATTCTAAATAATTATTTTGATCACTGTAAGGGTTAGATGTATTAT
>Ga0208410_1000913_pt1 | contig 16178 bp, 13 predicted proteins | sample ETN02SmetaG_3_FD_185787 | JGI IMG/M metagenome (GOLD analysis project Ga0208410, IMG submission 185787) | Marine microbial and viral communities from oxygen minimum zone, Eastern Pacific Ocean - ETNP2014F10-02SV257 (SPAdes) (version 2) | ecosystem: Environmental > Aquatic > Marine > Oceanic ... | reverse complement strand
GCTGCAGTCTGTGCTTCAGGAACATCAACTGGAACTTTAGGGCCAAATAAACCAAACCACTTCTTACGCATCTTAACTTCAGGAGCTGCTTCGATATGAGGGGCAGATTCTTCGATAATTGGAGCTGCTACGGAAGGCTCTGCCACTTGTGAAATATCTGTATTCATTGGAGCTAAAGGCTCAGTTTCCTGTAACTGAGGGATTGATTCATTTTCAACTGGAATAGGTGGTGGTGTATTATCAAAATCATCTATGTCTTGATACTGCGTATTATCATATTCATCTTCATAATCCTCATCATAGTCTTCCTCATAATCTGAATAATTACGATAAATATATGCTGCAGCCAATATTCCAAAAACAAAAACTCCTCCAAATAACATCATATTTGAAGATTCTTCTTCAACTGCCGCAGATGTTTTTACTTTAAATGAATATGATTCAGAGATACGTAAACTATTTTCATTCATAATCCAAACTTGAAGATTATAAATTCCTATATCTGAACTTGCAGGAATTGAAGTTTTCATCGTAATTTCAACGGATTGTTGACTTGGAAGTAATGTTAAAAATGATCCATAGGATATTTGTTTCCCGTCCTTATCAAAGAAAGTTACCCAATCTTTTGCTAATTGATCATTGACTGATAAGCCTGAAACATCAAAGTATATTCTTTTGGCCTCATTTATATCTAAATTAGTAATATCAAAGGTGTGTGACGATGAGGACCCTATTGCTGATGATAACTGAAGATTAGAATCTCTGAGATTAATCAAACCACTTTGACTAAATTCGACTGATAAAGTAGTTGCTTCTTTTTTACCATCTCCTGCCGACGTTACCTCTATCTCAACTAAAGTACTTGTTCCAAAATAATCCTCTCGTGGAGTAAGAAGAACTGTAACTTCAGCCGATTGATCAGGCCCCAATGATGAAATGAAACTTGGATTAAATGAATAAGTGAAGGCATCGTCTTGTGAAGAACCTCCAATATTGTAATTATTTTCGGAATTACCTCTATTTGTTACTAAAACATCCATTTCTAATGGCTTCCTATCCTTAATTACGAAAGCATCTCCATCAAAATTTACATTATCTGTTTCAATTGCTTCTATAGAAAAATCCCAATCTGGCTCAGCTTCTTCAGCTGTTGTAGTTAATACCCTTGAATCCTTGACCGAAGAATCTGAAGCTGCTGTGACAGTTATTGTTATTGATAATTCTTGGCCATCTGAAACTGAATCTTCAGGCGAGATAGTTACCTTAATTGTCTGACTTTCACCAGCATCTAACGTAAAATCTGTAATATCTATTGAAATATCCCAATTATTCTCATAATCTGTAGTTACTATAAAATCATCTTCACCCGAACCAGTATTCCTGATTGATAATGTATAAATTGCACTACTTCCCAATACAACCTTTTTGGAAGTACTAGATACGGGATCCATCTCTACATCAGGTTTAGGTGTAATGTAAATATTCAAGATTGAATTTTTAACCCAATCCTCATTGCTTAAGGAATCTGTAACTCGAATATTAACATCATAATCATTGTCACCTGCAGGCAAACTTTTTCCTTCATAGGACCATAAAAATTGGACTTCCATGTAATTACTTTTTTCAGAAACTGAATCTACAGAGGAAACCCACAGTGAATCGTCTTTGGGACCCATGGACAATTCATAGCTACTCTGGCTACTCGAAAGAATATCATCTACTCCAAAAACTGAATAAACCTTAACATAAATGGTAACTTCAGATTGACCTTCATTAACAAATGGCTCTCCTCCATTTTGTATTTGAACATGACTTATAGACAAGTCAACTCCGGTATCTCTAGCTGAAGAACCATATTCCATAAGAATTGTAGTATTTGCTGGAGGGCTAGGAGGAGGACTACCTGCCTGAGCTGTCCAACTAGCTTCAACAAGTAAAATTAATGGAGAAGTATCAAGATTATATAACTCAAAGTCAGAGGTCCCAACAAATTCAATGTTGTCTCCAGCTGCAATTTCTCCTGAAAATTCAAAAGAATCTAAATTATTATCATCCTGAATTATTGTATATCTAAAATTAACTGTTGCATCTCTATTAGATGAAACCCAAGCCCTTCCCGACCAATCGCCTGAAATATTTGAGCTTACATCTAATGATCCTGTACTCCATCTTCCTATTTCTTTGAAAACTCCCTGTTGATCCTGTTCATTTGAAGCTATAACTACAGATTCAACATTTGAACCGGAGGGTGAATCTATAGACAAAAGACCTTCAGGCTCTCCTGATATGTATAATGGAACTGAAGCAAAGGTTTCTCCTTGAGCGCCACTACCTAAAAATAATAACAAAAATGCAAATGACAGAAACATTCCTATTTTCTTCATATTTATTACACTAATCTTTGATGCCGTAATTCCAAATCTTGTCGCCTATATAATGTAATGACTTAATTGCCTTACCTTTTTCAGACGTGAGCATTTCTTCAGCGTCCATCAAGGCCAAACCAATTGCTAACGGTTTATGATGGTTTTCCTCTCTTATCCATACATATTGATCCTTAATAATCTCTGGACTCGCATCGTTGATGCCTGCAGACATAGTATTTGCACCGTTACAAACAAAGGGAACTGCCCCCATATCAACTTGAACCCAACCAGTTTCTACTGAATTTGCAAGTAGGCCTCTCACTGTTAAATGAACCAATTTTTCTTTAATGAGTGCAATAATATGGCCTTTTGAAATCAGAATATCAAAATGATCAATTTTCCCAATTTCATACTTTCCTGCCTCTATAGGCATATCAAGATTATGAGACGCTAAAATTCCTTCTTTAATAAAACGAGCATCCTTCTTGTTGATTGGACGGCGTTTCTTCACTACTAGTTCAACAACCACAACATACAATAGAGACCATTTTATGTAGGTCCTCCCATGGAAAATTGTGAAAGTAAGCGTTATTGGAACTGGTTATGTTGGACTGGTCACAGGAGCGACCTTAGCTGATTTAGGTAACGAAGTAGTATGTTTAGACATACTTGAAGAAAAAATAAATATGTTAAATAGTGGAAAATCTCCTATTTATGAACCAGGCCTAGATGAATTATTAAAAAGTGGACTTAAAAGTAAAAGGCTAATTGGATCTACTGAAATTGAACAAAACGTAAGAAATTCCGACATTACATTCATTTGTGTAGGAACTCCATCTGATAAAAACGGAAATATTGACCTAAGCTACATAAAATCGGCATCATCCTCAATTGGAAGGGCACTTAGAGATAAAAGTGAAGAACACACAGTTATAGTAAAATCAACTGTAGTTCCATTAACTACCGAAGAAGTAGTTATGCCAAACATATTGAAAAAAAGTGGATGGAAAAGAGAAAACTTGGGAATTGGAATGAATCCAGAATTTTTAAGAGAAGGAAGCGCTATACATGATGCACAAAATCCAGATAGAATTGTAATTGGTTTTGCAGATGAAGTTGCTCGGAAAACTCTAAATGAATTATATAATTCCTATAAATGTAAAAAATTAGAATGCAGCCCAAGAACTGCTGAGCTAATAAAATACGCATCAAACTCATTCTTGGCTACAAAAATCTCGTTTGTAAATGAAGTGGCAAATATGTCAAATGTTTGGGGCATTGATTTTCAAGAAGTTGCTGAAGGTATGGGATTAGACAGTAGAATCTCTCCTGAATTTCTTAGAGCTGGAGCTGGATTTGGAGGGTCTTGCTTTCCAAAAGATGTTAAAGCTCTTGCTGCAGCTGCTAAAAAATCAAAAGTTGAATCACTTATGCTAAAAGCTACTCTAGAGGTTAATGATGTTCAACCAAAAATAGTAGTTAAAATGGCTGAAGAAAGATTGGGCGTCATAAAAGGAAAAAAGATTGCAATTTTAGGTCTTGCTTTTAAGCCAGATACAGATGATGTGCGCGAGAGCAGAAGTGAGATTGTTATTAGAGAATTAATGGAAAAAGGTGCAAACATAGTAGCTCACGATCCAGAAGGCATGCCTAATTTTAAAGAAATTATAGATGTGAAAATGACCCCGACGCCTGAATTAGCAACTGAAAAGGCAGATTGTGTAATTATAATGACTGAATGGGATGTTTACAAAAAAATGGACTTAGAATCACTGTTAGAACGAATGAATGGAAATGTTTTAATTGATGGAAGAAGAGCATTAAATGCAAAAAAAGCTGATAAAATTGGTTTTGATTATAAAACAATAGGCTTAGGTTAAACAAATTATTTTATAACCCCCTTAAGTGCAACATCACCCCGATACGGTCCGAGAACTGCTTTCGGGAGATTATGGTAAAAAATGAGTAAAGGAACTGCAGCACAAGGTAAACGCCAAAAACAAACTCACCTAATCTGTAGAAGATGTGGACGTCATGCATATCATATGCGTAAGAAAAGATGCGCATCATGCGGATTTGGAGCCAGTTCAAAGACTCGTGAATATAATTGGTCTAAAACTCATTAATTGAGATTTACCTGAAAAGAATAAATCCCCCCTTTCATATGTTAGATTTATAATTAGATGTGTGGTATTCTTGGAATTTTAGCTAATAAAGGCCCAATAAGCAATTTACTCTATGATGGGCTATTAGTTTTGCAACATCGTGGCCAAGATGCTGCAGGAATTGTTGTTTGTGATGAAGATAAACTACATTTAAGAAAGGATAATGGATTGGTAAATGATGTTTTTGAAAAAGAACACATACACAATCTAAGAGGGAAGTCCGGGATTGCTCACGTAAGATACCCTACTGCAGGTACAGCATCTGCTGCTGAAGCTCAACCTCTGTATGTTAATCATCCATTTGGAATTTCACTTGCACATAATGGAAATTTAACAAATGCTGAAGAGTTAACTAAGGAACTTTACAAAGAAAATTTAAGGCACATTAATACAAACTCAGATTCGGAAATTTTGTTAAATATTCTTGCAAATGAACTAGAAAATAATAGAAAAATTGCTGATGAAGAACCGAACTTAAAACCTAATGATTTGTTTAAAGCTATAAGTGGATTGCACAAAAGATGCTCGGGAGGGTATGCAGTTGTAGGTATGATTGCAGGATATGGATTGTTTGCATTTCGTGATCCTAATGGAATTAGACCCTTAGTCTTTGGAAAGACCGATGTCGATGATCAATTTTCTTGGGGAATTTCATCTGAAAGTGTAGCTCTAAATTCACTAGGATTTGATACGGTCTCTGACTTAGCACCTGGAGAGGCTATTTTCATTAATAATGAAGGTGAAATGTTCAAAAAACAGTGCAGCGATAATACCAAATTATCTCCATGCATTTTTGAATATGTATATTTTGCTAGACCTGATTCTGTTATAGATGGAGTATCTGTTCATCAAGCTAGACTAAACATGGGTACCAGATTAGCTCAAAAAATTATGAAAGAATGGCCTGACCATGATATTGATGTTGTCATACCAGTTCCTGATAGTGGAAGAATTTCGGCAATTCAATTAGCAAAAGAATTAGATATTGACTATCGCGAAGGATTGGTAAAAAATAGGTATATTGGAAGAACATTTATCATGCCTGGGCAATCAATAAGGAGAGATTCAGTTAGAAAGAAATTAAATACGGTTGAACATGAATTTGCTGGAAAAAGAGTACTCTTAGTTGATGATTCCATAGTTCGAGGAAATACGTCAAGAAAAATAGTTGAAATGGCAAGGCGTTCTGGAGCAAAAAAGGTTTATTTTGCGTCAGCGGCACCTCCTGTAAGATTTCCAAATGTATATGGCATAGATATGGCTGCATCAAGTGAATTCATTGCTAACCAAAATACTATTGAGGAAATAGCTGAGAATATGGGAGCTGACAAATTATTTTATCAAGATTTAGAGGATTTAGTTGAAAGCGTGAAATTTGAAGCTACTGGACCTCAAGAGTTTGATACTTCCTGCTTTAATGGTTTTTATGTAACTGAAAATGTTTCATCTGAATACTTAGAAAAAATTGAAAGAGTACGAAGCGATTCCTCAAAACAAAGCCCTAACATTAGTGAAGAGCCTATAGGAATTCACAATCAAGGCTAATTCCAAATAAAAAACGTTTCATTACCAAAACGTAAAGCCTCTATTTTTTCACCTCCCCAATTCGGTGGAGATACTGCTTCCACGGTTTGATGGGTATAAGGGTCCAAAAGTAAAAATTCATTGTTCCTAGAACTAATTATCTGGACTTCTAGTGGATTATCCAAAATAATAGGTGATCTAAGTGTATCAATCTCTACCATCTTTTTTGTATAAGGAGATTCCATCAATATTAACTTAGCTTTTCTTCTATCCAATCTTGTTACTTTGTAAACTTTTTCTTGAATAAATAAATAATCTCCAGATAAGAAACTAGGTAACCGCACCCCAAATGTATGCCTCAAAAGATCCCTACCATCTTTACGGCCAACTAAGGTATTAGTTTCATTCACATGACCTCCAAATTGAATCATCAATTCTCTAGCTAAAGATCTGGCTCGTTCTGTAGAAGATAACTGAAAATCAAAACCTCCTTTAACTTGTCCATTTTCTGTTGAAAAAAACTCAGAAGGTGCCGAATCTATATCTTTGAACACTTTTTCAACTGCAGCATCAAGAACTGATTTCTGCTTAGTTCGGATTTGCAATATAGCCTCATAATAGCCTCCTGCATGCCTAGAACAAGTTTGGCAAACTTGATATTTGATTTCGACAACACCTTCCAAATTAGATTCTAAAGCCAGTCCTCCATAATTTGCTTCTGTTTTTGCATTAACTCTAAACTTACTAGGGTCTAATTGCTTCATTGACAAATTACATGTGTTCTTGGAAAGATTATCGTGCCAAATAATAGAGGTTTCAAAAAAATGTCCTACTGCAGACTCTATATCACTAAATTCAAGCCAGGTACCTGGAATTTTCAACGAAAAACAAGATTTGCAATCAACCATTCTCAATACATCTGGAAGACGCGAAATTGTGACCGTTTCACGTACACATTTGTGGCAAATTTGGGAAATAAGTGGAGGTTTTCCACCGCATTTGAGACAAATATCCATTAATCATCTAAAGGAGGGGGATTTTGTTTTTTATGCTTCGAAAGTTTTTTCTTTAAGGTTACTTAATCTAAATTATGAAATCATTTAAACCAAATGAAAAGATTAAGGATATTGCTTACGTTAATAGTATAGAAAAATACAATGAAATATATGATTATTCAATTAAGAATCCTGAAAATTTCTGGGCTGAACAGGCTGAAAGAATTAGTTGGTTTAAGAAATGGGATAAAATATGGAATTGGGATTTCAATAAGGCCGATATTAGCTGGTATGAAGGGGCTGAACTTAATGCATGTTATAATTGCGTTGACAGGCATGTTGAGGAGGGTTATGGAAGCGAAACTGCCCTTATTTGGGAAGGGAATGACTCCTCTGAGAGTAAGAAATTAACTTACAACGATTTATTGAAAGAAGTTCAACTTGCAGCTAATTCTCTAAAAAATTTAGGAGTTGTGAAAGGGGATCGTGTTTGCATTTACATGCAAATGATTCCTGAATTAACCATTGCATTGTTAGCTTGTGCAAGAATTGGTGCCATTCATTCGGTAGTATTTGGAGCATTTTCTCCAGATAGTTTGGAATCTCGAATAAATGATTCTGAATGTAAAGTTCTAGTCACACAAGATACTGGAGTTAGAGGAACTAAGAATGATATACCTATGAAAGAAAATGCTGATGTCGCTATTAAGAAAACACCATCTATCAAAAAAGTCTTAGTTGTAAAAAGAACAGGTAGTACCATTGAAATGGATTCTGAGAGGGACGTATGGTGGCATGAGGCTATGGATTCAGCTGATACAATTTGTGAACCTGAAATTATGAACGCTGAAGATCCATTATTCATATTGTACACTAGCGGATCTACTGGAAAACCAAAAGGTGTAATGCATACTACGGGAGGATACATGGTTTACACATCTACTACTCATCATTATATTTTCGACTACAAACCTGGTGAAATATATTGGTGTACTGCTGACATAGGGTGGATTACAGGACATTCATACATCGTATACGGGCCAATGGCAAATCGAGCAGTTACCATGATGTTTGAGGGGGTGCCAAACTATCCAGATTATGGAAGATTCTGGGAAATTGTCGAGAAACATAAAGTAAATATTTTCTATACTGCACCAACCGCATTACGTGCTCTGATGAAAGAGGGTGATGATTGGCCAAAGAAGTATAATCTGAAAAGTTTAAGATTATTGGGAACTGTTGGGGAGCCAATAAAAGAACCAGAATGGATGTGGTACCATCGCGTTATTGGAAATGAGAACTGCCCTATAGTCGATACTTGGTGGCAAACTGAAACTGGCGGAATAATGATTACTCCCTTACCTGGAGTCACGGAAACAAAACCTGGTTCTGCAACTAGACCTTTCTTTGGAGTTTTACCTGAATTAGTAGATGATGATGGAAATGTTCTTGAAGGAAACAATGTCGAAGGAAATCTAGTGATGCAAAGGCCTTGGCCAAGTATGATGAGAACGGTTTATGGAGATCATAAACGATTTTTTGATACTTATTTTTCACGTTTTCCGGGAAAATACTTCTCAGGAGATGGATGTAAAAGGGATCAAGACGGATATTACTGGATAACTGGGAGAGTTGATGATGTTATTATTGTATCTGGACATAATTTAGGAACTGCTGAAATTGAAGGATCTATAGGCGGCCATCCAGATGTTGCTGAAGCTGCAGTAGTAGGGTATCCGCATGAAATAAAAGGAAATTCAATTTACGCATTTGTAACCTTAAGGACGGGAAGAAAAATTACTGAAGACACAAAGACTGAAATTGCTAAAATAGTAAGAACTGATATTGGCCCTCATGCAACACCGGAAAAGATTCAATTTACTGAGGGACTACCAAAGACACGTTCAGGAAAGATTATGAGAAGAATATTGAGAAATATCGCATCCGGTGATATTGAAGACTTAGGTGATATTTCTACCTTGGCAGATCCAAGTGTTGTTGAATCGCTCGTTAGCGAAAGAATTTAATCGTTAGGCTTCACCATTTTCTCTGGATTCAATATCTCTATTAGCTCTTCCTCTGATAAATCAGTTAAATCAAGAGACGTTTCCAGGACTGTTTGACCTGATTTGTGAGCTTCTTTTGCAATTTTAGCTGCTTTTTCATAACCTATTACTGGAGCCAAAGTAGTAGCAAGCATCAAACCTGACATCAAAAGCTCAGGGCCTTTTTCGGTTGCTTCAAGCCCATCAATGCATTTAGTAGCAAAGACCTCAACTGACGTAGACAAAATAGATACTGCCTGTAGAAGATTATGTGCTGCAAATGGTAGCATTGTATTTAATTCGAAATAGCCTCCTTGTCCACTTTGAACAAGAGCCGTATCACAGGCTATCACTTGTGATGAAGCCTGAATAATTGCCTCTGGAATAACTGGATTAACTTTACCTGGCATAATTGAAGAACCTGGTTGAACTGCCGGTAAAGATAATTCGGCAATTCCTGAACGCGGCCCTGAACCCATTAAACGTATATCATTAGCTATTTTTTGTAAACTTACGGCTAAACCACGTAAAACACCACTTGTTGTCAAAGCCCCATCCAAACTAGATTGTGCTAAGAAGTGATTATCCGTTTCATAGACATCTATTCCTGAGAATTTAGAAATATGCTGGCAAGCTAGTTCAGAAAAGTTAGCTTTTGTATTAACGCCAGTACCTACTGCAGTTCCTCCTAATGCAAGTAAAGATAATTCATCCTTAACAAGTAGCAAACGATCTAATGAACGCTCAATAAGTCCTGAATAACCAACAAACTCTTGTCCAAGTCTTATGGGTGTTGCATCCATCAAATGAGTTCTACCCGTTTTAATTATACTCATAAACTCTTCGGATTTCTGATTTAAACTATTTTGAAGTGTTAATAATGCGGGACAAAGATTCTCTTCTATTTCTAACAAAGCTGAAAGATGGAGTGCTGAAGGTATAACATCATTTGAAGACTGACCTTGGTTAACATGATCATTGGGATGTATTTTCAACCCACTTTCCTCTGAAGATATAGATGCTATGACTTCATTAGCATTCATATTTGTTGAAGTTCCTGAACCTGTTTGAAATACATCTACTGGGAAATGTTCATCATAATTTCCATCTGCCACACTCAGTGAAGCTGAAATTATCACTTCTTTCATCTCCTCATCAATTATCCCTAATTCTGCATTTGCAGCTGCAGCTCCCGCTTTGATGTATCCAAGTGCGCGAATAAAGGAGCGAGACATAGGAATGCCACTTATTGGGAAATTGAGAACTGCCCTCTGAGTGCTTGCACCCCACAAGGCAGACTTAGGAACTTCCATTTCTCCCATCGTATCCGATTCGGTGCGAGTATATGGATCAGAAGGTAAACTTCCAGTTAATGAAAGATTATTTGCACTCTTTTTTATTGATTTTTTATTTATTGATGAACGCATTTTCTGTTTTCGGCTCTCTGGACATTCATACATTCCAAATTTAGGAAATCTAACATGTCCTTCATTCAAATTTTCCATGTGAACTTTCAACATTGAGTTGATAGAGAGATCATTATAGCATTCTTCTACGTAATTCTGAAGACTTTCACGTACTTCTTTAGTAACTCTTATAGATGTATAGTCTATTTTAGGCATATTATCGTCATGAAAGAAATGCTATTAAAAGGTATGCATTTTGCATAAATATGCATTTTGCATACATATATTGCGTCAAGGATTAGCCTAATTAATGAAATTTTAACTATTTATCAACCTAAACTGGAGCATAAGGTGGAGGATTATGCGGATCCCAGCAAGTTACATACCGTTCATCCAGATCATCTAAGCGTTTCATGATGGAATCTGATATTTCAAAATCAAAAACTGAGAAATTTTCTATAATTCTATCTTTATTGACTGATTTTGGAAGTACAACCATCCCTCTTTGCATAGCCCAGCGAATCAAAACTTGAGCTGGAGTTCTATTCAATTCTTCTGAAATTGTGACTAAACGTACCTCATCCATTCTCTTAGCGTGAACTAAAGGACTGTAGGCTTCAATTATTATATTTTTAGAATTACAATAATCCAATAAATCTTTTTGATAATGATAAGGATGAAATTCTACTTGATTAATTGCAGGTAAAACTCCATATTTACTCTCTAATTCTTTCAAATTATCTATTGTAAAATTACTTACACCTATTGATTTACAGAGACCTTGCTCCTGTAATTCAATAAAGGCTTTCCAAGAATCATTCCTCTTATCTTTCAGTGGCCAATGTATTAGGTAAAGATCCATGTAGTTACAATCTAATCTTGCTAGACTCTTTTCACAAGCCTCAAGTGCAGTTTCATAACCTTGATCTTTATTCCATAATTTTGTTGTAATAAACAAATCTTCACGTGGGACATCTGCATCATTCACTGCCCTTCCAACATCTGATTCATTATCATAAGCTCTTGCAGTATCTATGTGCCGATATCCTGCATTAATTGAATCCAAAACTGCATTGTATGTCGAGTCTCCTGGTTCTGATTTCCAAGTACCCAATCCTACAACTGGAATCTTGTATCCATCATTCATAGTCATGTACAACTGATCTGTCATAAACCTCCAAAGAACTGGCTAAATTAATTATTTGTATATGTCTACAAAATTATCATGTAAATGGCCATTAGAAGCAATCCATTCAAATGAATCTAATGTATAGGGTTCTCCTCTATAATTTGTGATTTTACCGCCTGCTTCTTCGAGTATAGCTATCCCGCCAGCCATATCCCATGATTTTGCTCCTGAGACTATGTAGCCTTCTAGTCTGCCTGCTGCAATATATGCCATAGTTAATGCCGCCATTCCCAATTTTCTGGCAGACTGGATTTCTTTTTCTAAAGCAATAAAATTACGACCCATCTTCTGAAAATATTCATCATCTCTATTATAAGGAAGACCTGAAGCTACAATTGCATGCTTCATATTGTTAGTAGTTGAAACATGTAAACGCTTAGGTTCACCTTTATTGTATAAATCATTCAAAAAAGCCCCATTTCCTTTAGACGCATAAAACAGTTCCTTGCGTATTGGATCTGCAATGACTCCAACTAAAACTTCATCTCCTCTACATAAACCAATAGAGGGGCCAAATAATGGAAATGAATGTGAAAAATTGATAGTCCCATCTAAAGGGTCGACTATCCAGACTTTTTCACCTGGAAAACTAGTCCCTTCCTCAGCAATTATACCGTAATCTGGAGTTTCTTCTCTTAAAATATTACTTATTGCTTCCTCACATTTGAAATCCACTTCAGTCACAACATCAATATCTGATTTGAAATCTAATTGTTTGAAATTACCATAACTTTCGGCTATTATCTCTGAAGCTCTAATGGCTGCTCTAATTGCAACTTCTAAATCATTTACTTGCAAAGAAACTCAACTACTCCCTCAAACAGAGGCCTGCCATCTCCTGGACCATCTGGATCTATACCTGATGATGTCCAGTCAGTATGCTGCCATCCATGGAAAACTCGCTCTGGATGGGGCATCATTCCCAATACATTTCCTTTCAAATTGGTAATTCCTGCAATATCATTAGGCGCACCGTTTGGATTCCAGGGGTAACCTGCTCCGAGTGATCCTTCGGAATTACAATATCTAAAGGCTACTTGATTATTATTTTCAATTTCTTCTAATTTGTCTTTATCTAATATTAATTTTCCTTCTGCATGTGCATTAGGTATTGCTAAGACCTGATCAGCCTCATATTTATCTAAGAAAAAACTCTTATTTGATGAATTTACCTTCAAATTAACATGTCGGGCCTCAAATCTATTTGAATCATTAGTATGCAAAACTGCATCTGGTATCTTTGTAGTTCCTTCATCTGATCCTGGCAAGGCCCCTAATTCTACTAAAATTTGAAAACCATTGCAAATTCCCAAAACTGGTTTACCTGAACTTATAAAATCATCAATTTGTGTTTTGAGACCTGATTTCATTCTTGAAGCAAAAATGGCGCCAGCTCTAACATAATCTCCAGAACTAAAACCTCCTGGGAAATATAAGGCATCATAATCACTTAAATTACGGCAATTTGATGGTTCAACCTCTCCTACTAATTGTTTGAGATGGACCTTTTCAACATCACATCCTAAAGAGGCAAAAGCTTGCGCTGATTCATCTTCACAATTGGTTCCTTCAATACGGATTACACCTACTCGTGAATCCTGTGGATTAGACATTATTTGACCATTAGAAATGGGATTAAAACTATGTCCTATGGTATATTGTAAATTTTAATTGAAAAAATTATTCATATACCCAAGATAAACTATCTTGAGTCCATTCATTAAGACCTTCTGGGAACCATAAACCAAGCTCAAATTCTGCAGTTTCAGCTGCATCTGAACCATGAATCATATTGAAACCAATATCCATTCCGAAATCTCCTCGAATTGTGCCAGGTCCAGCATCTCTACCATTTGTAGGTCCAATTAAATTACGTGAAACACTTATTGCATCAATACCTGACCAAGCCATACAAATTACAGGTCCACTTGTAATAAATTTTATCAAACCTGAAAAGAAAGGTTTGTCTGAATGTACTTCATAATGCTTCTTTGCTATTTCTTCTGAGGGAATTGTTTGCTTTAATCCAACTAATTGCAAACCTTTTTGCTCAAAGCGACGAATAATCTCTCCAACTAATCCTCTTTGGACACCATCTGGTTTGACCATTACGTAGGTTGTTTCTTTACCCATTAATCTCTCTTATTTCTTGCAGTCTCTGTCCAACGTGTACGTGCTGGAACTCTGCCTAAATTTACGTAATTCTTTTTGGCTTTAGAATTGATAAAATATAAAACTTGACCAGTTTTTTTCACGTACATCATACCTGTTCCTGGGGGAATTGGTTTTCCTGTAAATGAACATTTCTTAGTTTCTACCATTTTTATCTCCTATCTAATGCTTTAGCTTCTCTGGAGGAATCCATCAATAATAATTGATCTCCAATATCTACTGGGCCTAAGACATTGCGTCTAATAATTCGGCCTCTATCATCGCCATCAAGTACTCTAACTTTTACAGAGGTTGCTTCACCTCTCATTCCGGTACGCCCGAGTACTTCTACGACTTGTGCTGGAATTCCGTCCATTGTTATTACTTCTTAGCTGCTTTGATAGCCTTAACGACTTCTTCCAAAGCACCCTTTTTCTTTCCAATTTCGGTTATTGCGATAGCTGCAGTTGTTACTTTCAAACCTGCTGCTTTACCAAGTTCATCTCTGGATGGTACGTATGTGTAAGGAATTTGTTTTTCCTCACAAAGCATTGGTAAGTGTGCAAGAATTTCAGGAGGTTCAACATCAAGAGCCATTATGACTAATTGTGCTTGACCTCTTTCAATAATCTTAGTGACTTCATTAGAACCTTTTCTAACTTTACCACCATCTCTTGCAGTTTCAGTTGCAAGGTACGCTTTCTCTGATAGCTCGGAAGGAGCTTCATATGTTACAAATAACGGGTTTGCCATTTTTTTTACCTCTTTCAGACGTTCGTCTTCATTAATCACGGGTTAAACGCGAGTTGTTCGCTACGAAAGGGGGACTATTTAATACATGCTCGAAATGAATATGGAATGAGTATAACTGTCTACACTACAGCACCTGACGAAAAAAGTGCAGAAACTCTTGCAAAAGAAATTGTAGTGGCTAAGTTAGGCTCGTGTTGTAATTTTTGGCCAGTTAGAACCATCTATTCATGGGAAGGTGAGTTAAGAAATGACACTGAACACATCATTTTGATTAAAACTTCTAAAAAGAAATTTGACGATTTGGAAAAGTATATCGTTAAAAACCACCCTTACTCCATGCCTGCTATCGTATCATTCCCTTGGGATGATTCGCACAAACCTTTCAAAGATTGGGTAAACAATAATGACTGAATATGACGTAATCGTATGTGGTGGAGGTCCTGCAGGATCAACTACTGCATTCTATGCTGCAAAAGCTGGCATGAAAGTTCTATTATTGGATAAATCCAAGTTTCCAAGAGACAAAGCTTGTGGAGGATTATTGACTGCTAGGCTTTTCGATGAATTACCTGAATTGGAAAAATACATCAAACCTATCATTGAATGTCCGTCTCGTGATGTTAATCTTTATTCGCCTTCAATGAAATATCGCATAGATTATGAATTTCCTGTAGGAACTCCTTGGAATATTACTCGTGAAGTGTTTGATAATGCTGTTTTAGAAGCCGCAAGAGATGTAGGGGCTGAAGTTATGACTCAAACTCGAATTAAGGATTATGAATTTAATGGTGGAGTCACTGTAAAAACTTCAAATGGAGATTTCAAAGGAAAAATGGTTGTTGGAGCTACGGGCCCTGCAGACAAATTAGCCTCAATGATTCGTGAAAAAAGAAACATTAAACCTTGGACTGATAACCAAATGGGAACTGCATTAATGTGGGAACCGCACGTAGGAAAAGAATTTATTGATAAAACATATAGTGAAAAGAAATCATTACTTGTTCATTTCAAACCTGGAGGAATCGAGGGATATGGTTGGGTTTTCCCTAAGAAAGAAATATTGAATATTGGATTTGGAGGATATAATAGAACCATCAAATCAATAAAAATTAAAGAAATATGGACCGATTATATTAATTTATTGAAAAAGGATGGATATTTTCCAAAAGACCAAGAAGTTCCACCTGTGAAAGGTGCACCACTTCCTCTTGATGGACCAATAAAGGCTACAACTATGGATTATACACTACTCGTAGGTGACTCTGCAGGAATGGTATCTCCATTGTCTGGTGAAGGGATATACTACGGAATGCATGCAGGTAAGATTGCAATTGATACTATCAAAAAAGCCTTAGAAACTAATGATTTTTCACAAAAGAATTTGGATCAATACCATCGCGATTGGAACAAAGTATTCGGTAAAGAATTGAGAGATTTATCTTTCTTCGCACTTATGGCATTGAAATTACCTGAAAGGATGGTTTACTATGGAACTCGTGATGAAAAGCTGTGTGAAATCTTTGCTGATTTATTCTTAGGAGTAACGCCAGGTGGACTTGGAAAAAGAAAACCAATCACTAGGGC
>Ga0208410_1000912_pt1 | contig 16179 bp, 13 predicted proteins | sample ETN02SmetaG_3_FD_185787 | JGI IMG/M metagenome (GOLD analysis project Ga0208410, IMG submission 185787) | Marine microbial and viral communities from oxygen minimum zone, Eastern Pacific Ocean - ETNP2014F10-02SV257 (SPAdes) (version 2) | ecosystem: Environmental > Aquatic > Marine > Oceanic ... | reverse complement strand
CTATTCTGTTAGATGCTTTAATTCTAGCATTATGTAAATCAACTAAGTTTTTAACAATATTTAAACCAAGACCAGAATGTTGTCCAAATTTACCGGGTCTATTACTATAAAACCTCTTAAAGATTTTATTTGTATCATTCTCTTTAAATCCATCTCCTTCATCTAATATATTAATGGTGACTTTATTATCATCAGATTTTGAGACTTTGACTACTATTGCCTTATCATCCTCACTAAAAGAAACAGCATTATCGAGAAGATTGGCAACTATTTGTTCAATTCTATTTTCTATACCATTAATAAAATATTTATTTTTTTTGTCATTTTCATAAGAAATTTTAATCCCTCTCTTTAATTTATAAATATTGTTAAAATCATCAACGACGGATTTTATAATTGGTTCAATGTCTATTTTTTTTATTTTTTCCTTACTTAAAGCCACCTCATCTTTTAGTATTTGTGAATAATCTGTAATTAATCTTTCTATTCTTTGAACATCGTGACTCAATATATCAATTAGCTTTATTCTCTGATTTAAATCATTTGTGTCATTTAGAATTTCAGATGCACTTTTAAGAGATGCAAGTGGATTCCTTATTTCATGAACAAGATCAGTTGAAAAATTTTCTGCATGAGTAATCCGTTTTTGTAATTCAAACGTCATATCGTCTAGAGAATTTGAGAGTAATCCCAATTCATCATTTCTTAATTTTAAAGCATCAATATTAGTAGTTTTGGGACTTTTGTTTTTAATTGTTTTTGTGTAACTCACCAGATTTTTTATAGGTTTAAGAAAATACCTGTTCAAAACAAATGAAAAGATTAATATTACTATTCCAACTGCAATTGCAGTTCTGATTATAAAAGTTTTTCTCTCATTAATTGCAGCTTTAATATCATTAGCATTCTCAGTAATAGCCAAATACCCAATATTTTTACCATTTTGCATTACATTTTTAATTGTAGTTAACTTAAATTTATTAAATTCTTCCTGGGTAAAGGTAAAAGGAATTCCAAAATTTTTAGAACCTGCATAATTAATTAATACATCATTCAGTGAAACAGAGTAATCATTTCCAATATCTATATTTTTTTTTTCTGTAATTTCTTTTGTTTTTTTTTCATTTAATATTTCTAATTCTACAGTATCAAGCCTTGTTGAAAATGATCTTGGATCAAGATCTAAAGTGTCCGTATCTCCAACTAAATTTAATTCGTTATCAAAAAATATTACTCTATCAAGGTTTTGGAAAAGAAATCTTGTAGAAAATAAAAAACTTCTTATGTCCTCCTCAACAAATTTTACATTTAATCTAGTAAGATTATCAATCGTATTATTAATTACCTCAATATGATTTGACGATTTTTTCTTAATTAAATTTGGTTGTACATTTTTTATATAAATAAATGTAAATAATCCAATAATGGTAAAAAAAATTAAATTAATAAATAAAAATTTTTTTAATATAGATAAATTTTTAAGAATATTGTTGAACATTAGCTAACATTCCATCTATATCCACTTCCATATCTTGTTTCAATAGCTGAAAAATCAGGGTCAACTTTTTTAAATTTTTTTCTAATTCTTTTAACATGGCTATCAATTGTACGATCTTCTATATCAGTATCTTCCCTATAAGCTATATCCATCAATTGAGCTCTCTCCTTAATAATTCCAGGTCTTTTTGCTAACTCTTTGACTAATAAAAATTCTGTTGTTGTCAACTTATCTGGTAACTGTTTTCCATCCCATTCACACTCTAGCTGAGAGGGATCTAATTTTAATTTTCCATGAGAAATTATACTTTTATTTTCTTCTATTATATCTTTTGTATCTTTTTTTCTAAGTTGAACCCTTATTCTTTCAATCAATACCTTGATTGAAAATCCTCCTGACTTTTTAACAAAATCATCAGCACCTAATTTTAAACCTAGTAATTCATCTATTTCATCATCCTTTGAAGTTAAAAAAATAACTGGCAAAGAAGTTTTTTTTCTCAATTTTTTTAATAACTCTTCCCCATCCATTTTTGGCATCTTAATATCGATTATAGCTAAATCTGGTGGTGTTCTTGTCAAACCAATTAAGGCACTTTCTCCATCAATATAGGTTTGAACTTTGAACCCTTCTTTTTCCAGAGCTATACTAAGACTTGTTAGAATATTTCTATCATCGTCTATAAGGGCAATTGTTTGTTTGTGCATACTAAATTATAAAAATACTAAATTGTTCTAATTTGGGCAATCAAATTAAAATTAGTGAAGTGTGCCCCAGTTATCCCCACTATTCAAATCTACAGTTAAAGGTATAGAAAAAGAATGTTGATCACTATCTACTACACCAGACATTTCCTCAGTTATTATTTTACTGATTCTTTTTACCTCTATTTTGGGTGCTTCAAAAATCAATTCATCATGGATTTGTAACAACATTTTAATTTTTTGATTTTTTTTCTCATTTAGTCTTTTATCTAATCTTATCATTGCTAACCTCATAATTTCTGATGCTGACCCTTGAATTGGTGCATTAATTGCTGCACGTTCCTGAAAGTTTCTTACATTGTAATTTTTATCGTTAATACTGGTAAAATGTGATCTTCTTCCAAAAATATTATTTACATAACCATTTTTTCTACAAAATTTAATCGTTTGATCCATGTAAACTTTTATTTCTGGAAACTTTGCAAAATATGAATTCAAAAATTCCTCAGCCTCATAATTAGAAACATTTATTTGTTTAGCTAGTCCATATTGAGAAATACCATAAATAATACCAAAGTTTATTGCTTTTGCTTTTCTTCTTTGATCTTGATTAACTTTTTTAATATCAACATTAAATATTTGGCTTGCAGTTAATGAATGAATATCTTCATTATTTTTAAAAGCTTTTTTAAGCTCCTTAACATCTGCTAAATCAGCTAAAATTCTCATTTCAATTTGATTATAATCTGCAGAAATCAAAATATGATCTTTTTCAGCTATAAATGCTTTTCTAATATCTTTCCCATCCTCAGTTTTTATTGGAATATTTTGTAAGTTAGGTTCACTAGATGCTAATCTTCCAGTTGTAGTAGCCGCAAGTAAAAATGAAGTATGCACCCTTTTTGTTAGAGGGTTAATATGTTCGGGTAAAGAATCTGAATAAGTATTTTTTAATTTTGAAACTTGCCTCCAATCTAAAACTAATTGAGGAAATTCATAACCCTTAAAAGCAAGGTCTTCTAGCACTGATGCACTTGTAGCAAAACTCCCTTTCTTAGTTTTTTTAAGATTTGCTATTTTAAGATCATTATACAAAATTTCTCCAAGTTGTTTTGGGGATGCAATATTGAATTCTTTTTTTGATATTTTAAAAACTTCCTTTTGAATTTTTTCAATTTTTTTTTCAAACTTAGAAGATAAAACTCTAAGAAATTTGTTATCAATTTTGATACCATCTATTTCCATATAAGCTAGGATTTTTATCATTGGTTTTTCAAAAACTTCATAAATGTTAAACATCTTCTCATCTTTTAAACTTTTATAAAATTTTTTATATAATCTAAAAGTTATATCGGCATCTTCAGCAGCATAATCTTTTGCTTTTTCAATATCTACTTCACTAAAATTAATTTCTTTTTTTCCTGTTCCAACCAAATCTTTAAAAGCAATTGTTTTATGATTTAAATGAATTTCTGATAATGTATCCATATTATGCCTATTTTTTCCAGCATCTAAAACATATGACATTAGCATTGTATCTTCGATTGATGAAATGTTAATGCCATGTTTAAACAATACAATAAAATCAAATTTAATATTTTGACCTATCTTTTTAATGCTTGGATCCTCAAGTAAAGTTTTTAATTTTTTTAAAGCTATGTTTTTGTCTATATTCCTTTTCGATTTATGACCCAAGGGTATATAACAAGCTTTACCAATTATAGAGCTTAAAGAAACTCCAATTAAATCTGCTTGATGTGGATCTAAAGAACTTGTTTCTGTATCAACCGCAACCTCTCCCACTTCTTCAGCTTCCTTTATCCAATTATCAATTTCTTTAGGATCTTTGATTAAGTAATATTCTTTTTTATTAATTGGTTTTTGGTTTTCTATAGGTTTAGAATTATTTTTAATGCCTTTTAAATTTGGCTCACCGTAAGTTGAGATTGCTGAGCTTAATAATCTATTAAACTCCATTTCTCTCAAAAATTTATAAAGTTTATCTTTATCAATTTCTTTCAATTGAAATTCAGTTAAATTTACATCTATTGGAGCATCATGCTTTAAAGTCACTAATTTCTTACTAATTATAGCTTTATCTTTATTTTCAATAAGTGTTTCTCTTCTTTTATTCTGTTTAATTTCATGTGTAGACTTTAAAAGTTTTTCTAAATTTCCATACTTGTTAATTAATTCAGCGGCTGTTTTGACACCAATTCCTGGAACACCAGGCACATTATCACTACTATCACCAGCTAGAGCCTGAACATCAATTACTTTACTTGAGTCTACACCAAATTTATTTATAACATCTTCCTCAGAGATAAATTTATTTTTCATTGGGTCAAAAATTCGAACATTTTTTTTATACAATTGCATTAAATCTTTATCAGATGAAATTATTGTTACTTTTGCCCCTTCTTTTAAAATCTTGTCAGTATAAGTTGCTATTAAATCATCTGCTTCATAATTGATTAATTCTACTGATGGTAAATTAAATGCTAAAACAGATTTTCTTATATATTCAAATTGAGGAGCTAAATCATCTGGTGCCTCTGATCTGTTTGCTTTGTAATCACTATAAATTTCATTCCTAAATGTTTTTCTTGCTGAGTCAAAAATTACTGCAAAATGAGTTGGTTTTTGAAGATTTTCATTTGATTTAGAATCTTCAAGAAGTTTAAAAAGCATACTGCAAAAACCACTAACTGCCCCTGTTGGTAATCCATCACTTTTTCGTGTCAAAGGTGGTAAGGCATAATAAGCTCTAAATATATAACCTGAACCATCAATTAGATAAAAATGATCTGTTTTTTGAATTTTACTCATTATAAATTAATATAGATTATCAATAAAAATAAGAGTATTATTTTTTATGGAACTAATAAAGCAAAATACTCAAACACAAATAATTAAATCACTTTTAATTATTTTGTTAGGATCTATAGTTCTTGCAATTTCTTCCAAAGTTAAAATACCTTTTTATCCAGTACCAATGACTATGCAAACATTCGTTGTATTACTAATAGGAATGAGCTTTGGATATAAAATTGGTCTAGCAACAATAGGTTTATATTTAATTGAGGGAATTGCTGGTTTGCCTGTTTTTTCAAACTCTCCTGAAAGAGGAGTAGGACTAGTTTACTTTACTGGACCAACAATGGGTTATCTTATTGGATTTTTTTCTGCATGCTTTTTAGCTTCTTTAATAAAAACAGATGACAATTATTTTATAATTTTTATAAAACTAATATTGTCAGTTTCAACAATTTATATTTTAGGTGTTTTGTGGTTAGGTACACTAATAGGATGGGATAAACCAATTATTCAATTAGGTGTTGTACCTTTTTTGTTAGCTGAAATTTTTAAAATAGCTTTATTAACTATTTTAGCAAAAAAAATTTTTAAACTAAGAAAATTTATTTAGGAGATCGTTTAGAGAGAATTCTTTGTAAAGTTCTTCTATGCATTTTTAATCTTCTTGCAGTTTCAGATACATTTCTGTTACATAGTTCAAATACTCTATGAATATGTTCCCATTTTATTCTGTCTGCAGACATGGGATTTTCAGGTGGAGCCGCTTTTTTAGAAGGATTGGCTAATAATGCTTTTTCAACATCATCAGCATCTGCGGGTTTAGCTAAATAATCAATTGCACCCTCTTTGATTGCGGCAACTGCTGTAGGAATATTTCCATAACCTGTTAACATTATAATTCTGCTTAAAGAGTTGGACTCTTGTATTTGTTTTACAACCTCTAAACCATTGCCATCACCCAACCTTAGATCAACTACTGCAAAACCAGGTTTTTTTGCTTTAACACTATCGATTCCCTTTTTTACACTTTCAGCTTGAATAACTTCAAATCCCTTTTTTTCCATTGCTCTAGCTAAACGCTCTCTAAATGGGTTATCATCATCAACAATTAAAAGCGATTTATTGTCAAAATTTGCTAAATTTTCAAGTGTAGCTTCATTTTTCATTAGCAATATATGAACATTTTTTTCCACAATTCAATAGGTTATTATTTGCTTTACATTGAATAAGTATTGAATTAATTGCTGCAATATTAAAGTTTTTTTTAAATAAAAAAATTTTTTTTTGTTAAATTTTTTTGGGGGGCATTTTAAATGCAAAAATTTAAGTCAGTTGAAGAATTAGTTAAACAACTGAGACCTGATAAGCCAGTTTATTGTATCAGAAAGAATTCTATTCTTTCTGCATCAAAGTTCTTTCAAAAAAAGTTTCCTGGAAAGATTTTATATGCTGTTAAAACAAACCCTCATTCTGAGGTTATTAAAACTTTAATAAAAAGCGGAATTGATCAATTTGATGTTGCATCAATCGAGGAAATAAAAGCTGTAAAAAAATTTAATAAATCAGCTAAATGCTCATATATGCACACTGTAAAAAGTAAGGAAAGCATTAGTGAAGCTTATTTTAAATATGGAATTAGAACTTTTGCACTAGATACAAAGGATGAACTAATTAAGATTATTGAAAGCACAAGTAATGCTAAAGATCTTGAATTGTTCGTAAGAGTAGCAGTATCAAATGAACATGCTGAAATAGATTTATCTAAAAAATTTGGCGCTTTAAACTCAGAGGCTTCTGGACTATTAAGGTTAGTTAAGCAACATTCAAATAAAATTGGTTTAAGTTTTCATGTTGGATCACAATGTATGCATCCGATTTCATACGCTAAAGGTATTACGGAAATAGGAAATATAATAAAAAAAACAAAAATTGTTCCAGACTTTATTAATGTTGGTGGTGGATTTCCAACGATTTATCCTGACTTGATACCTCAGTCTTTAGATAATTATTTAGAGGAAATTAAAAAAAATTTAGAAAATTTAAAATTAGATAATTTGCCAGAAATTATTTGCGAACCTGGAAGAGCATTAGTTGCCGAAAGTGGATCAACTATAGTTAGAGTTAATCTTAGAAAAAAACATAAACTTTATATTAATGATGGAACTTATGGAACTCTTTTTGATGCTGGTACTCCTAATATAGTTTTTCCATCAAAAATGATTAAAGACTGCTCTAACAAAATTATTTCAAAAAAATTAACTGCATTTGATTTCTATGGTCCAACATGTGATAGTATGGATTATATGAAAGGTCCATTCCTCTTACCAAATAATATTAAAGAAAATGATTATATTGAGCTTGGTCAATTAGGAGCGTATGGATTAACCTTTAGAACTCAATTTAATGGTTTCTATTCAGATCAAATTTATGAAGTCGAAGACAGCCCAATAATGACTCTTTATGATAAAGACATTAATAAAGCTACTTTGGTTGCTTAATGTCAGATAATAAAAATTTAGGACATAATAGCAAAAGAGATTTTTTAAAAAATCCTATTGAACATATTGATATAACTTCATTCGATTCTAGAAAAATTATTTCATCTATGGAAAAGATGTCTTTTGTTTCAAGAGAAACTGCCAATGCTGCAAATATTTATAACGAAATGTTAAAAGATAAAGATTGTACAATTTTCTTGACATTAGCTGGTTCAACTTCAGCGGCTGGATGTATGAATATTTATAAAGATCTTGTAAAATACAATATGGTAGATGCAATTGTTGCTACTGGAGCTTCTATTATCGACATGGATTTTTTTGAAGCTTTAGGATTTAAACACTATCAAGGATCTCAATTTCAAGACGACACAGAATTAAGAAAAAATTATATAGATAGAATTTATGACACCTATATCGATGAAGATGAATTGCAAATTTGTGACAAAAAAATTTGTGAAATAGCGGATAGTTTGGAGGCAAGAAGTTATACTTCCAGAGAATTTATTTATGAAATAGGTAAATACCTCAAGAAGAATTCTGTAAAAAAAGACTCGTTAATTGAGATCGCATATAACAATAATGTTCCAATTTTCTGTCCTGCATTTACAGATTCCAGCGCGGGTTTTGGATTAGTAATTCATCAAGAAAAAAATCCAAAAAAACATATAACAATAGACTCAATTAAAGAATTTAGAGAATTAACAGAAATTAAAATACAATCAAAAGGTTCAGGACTTTTTATGATTGGTGGTGGTGTCCCAAAAAATTTTATTCAAGATACAGTAATATGTGCTGAACTTTTAGGTAAAGAAGTTGATATGCATAAATATGCTGTACAAATCACCGTAGCTGACTCTAGAGATGGTGCTTGCAGTAGCTCAACTTTAAAAGAAGCAAGCTCTTGGGGTAAAGTTGATGTTACAAAAGAACAGATGGTTTTTGCAGAAGCTACTAGTGTATTACCTTTAATTGCAAGTGACGCTTATCATAAAGGTGAATGGAAGAATAGAAGTAGAAAAAACTTTTCAAAAATTTTTGGATAAAAAATTGCAATATCTATCAAATAAAAATGGTTTTCTTGGAATTGATAATAAATTCAATTTTAAAGAAAAAGTTATAATAATTCCTTTTGGTTTAGAAAAAACTGTTAGTTACGGTGGAGGAACCAAAAATGGTCCTAAAGAAATAATTAAAGCTTCTCATCAAGTTGAATTATATGATGAAGAACTAAATTGTGAACCTTATAAAAAAATAGGAATAAAAACATTAAAACCTTTTAAAATTGATAAAAATATTAGCAAGGCACTTAAAAAAATAGCAGGAATAAATAAAGAAATTTTAGATAAAAAACTTTTTCCTATGACTTTTGGGGGAGAGCATTCAATAACACCTGGATGTATTAAGCCTTTCGTAAAAAAACATAAAAAGATTTGTCTTTTACATTTTGATGCTCATGCAGATTTAAGAGATAGCTATAATGGAGAAAAATTTTCACACGCTTCTGCAATCAGAAGGTGTTTAGATCATAAAAATGTATCAATAATTTCTTTTGGAATAAGAAATATTTCTAAAAGTGAAGTCACTTTTTTAAAAAAAAACAAATCTAGAATAGATATTTTTTGGGCCAAAGACAAATCTAAATGGAATTTAAAAAAATTTAAAAAAATAATCAAAAATAAAACTGTTTATTTAACATTTGATGTAGATGGTTTAGATTCAAGTATTATGCCCGCAACAGGAACTCCTGAACCAGGTGGATTATTGTGGGATGAAACTTTAAATATAATAAGAATTGCAGCAAAAAATTCGAATATTATTGGTGCAGATATCAATGAACTCGCACCAATTAAAGGTTTTAATTCATATAATTTTTTAGTTGCTAAATTGGCTTATAAAATTCTAGCTTATAAATATTTATATTAAGATTAAATCGGTTTAAAAGTTTTTAATAATAACCTGAATGGAATTAACATCAATAATGCTACTAAAATCTTTACAGTTAAATCTCCCATAGAAAGTGTAACCCAGGGTACTCCAGTTGCGTAAAAAGATATGGAAAAAAATAAAAGTGTATCAATTATTGAACCAATCATTGAAGAGGTAAGTGGTGCAATAAACCACTCTTTTTTTCTTAATTTATCAAATATTTGAACATCTAATAATTGTGAAACCAAAAACGCAATTCCAGATCCAATTGCAATTCTTAACGATATGTAATCTGCAAAGTCTGTGGAAAATAAAATTGTAAATCCAATACCAAAAAAAAAACCAAAATATACTATTTTTCTTGCAACAAGTTTTCCAAAGGATCTGTTAGTTAAGTCTGTAATTAAAAAAGCAATTGGATAACTAAAAGCTCCATAGGTTAATATTTCATTAAAGCCATAATAATTTATAGGAAATTGAACAAGATAATTTGATGACAAAACAACAACTCCCATCAAAAATGATAGAAGTAGGAAAGATTTGGTCATTAAGCAGTTTTAGATTGAACTGTCTTTCTTTGAAATGGAGATTTAATTAATAAACTTTTTTTTAGCTTTTTTAATCTTAATGATAAATTTTTATTTTTAACAGTTTTTAAAAATTCATCAAAACTACCTTTTTTATCAACAGATCTTACGCCAGCGTTACTGACTGTTAGTTTTAAACTTCTTTTCAAAAGTTCACTTGTAAATTTTACTTTTTTTAAATTGGGCACAAACCTTCTTTTAGTCTTATTATTAGCGTGACTAACATTATGACCCTTCATAGGAATTTTACCAGTAAGTTCACATTTTTTTGGCATAATAACTTCGACTATATAAAGTGAGATATTGATCGCGTCAAGTTTATTAGAATTAAGTTATTCTTTTTTTCCTATTATTTCACTAAAATTCTTAACACCATCTTTCAATAATAATTCTTTAAGCTCTTTTTTAATCATGTTTACAATATTAGGGCCTCTATAAATCATGCCTGTATAAAGCTGAATACAATTAGCTCCAGCTAAAAATTTTTTATATGCACCTTTTCCTGAGTCTACTCCACCTACTCCAATTATTTTAATTCTTCCATTAAGAATTTTATAAAATTTACTTATTAATTTTGTAGATTTTTCTTCAATGGGTTTACCTGACAACCCTCCTTTTTGATGTCTTTGAATATTTCTTAAATTGTCTCTAGTTGAGTCTGATGTATTTGAAACTATGATTGCTTCAATATCATTATTTAAAAGAACTTCAGAGATTTTATTAATTTCTTGATCATCAATATCTGGTGATACTTTAACTGCTATTGGAGTTTTTGAGTTCAAAATTTTTTTTTCTTTATTAATTGTCTGTAATAATTCATTTAATTTTTTTTGTTCATGAAAATTTCTTAGGTCTTCTGTGTTTGGAGAAGAAATATTTATTGTAAGATAATCAGCTACCGAATGAAAAGTTTTTAAACATTCAACATAATCACTAAGCCTATTTTGTGTATCTTTATTTGGTCCTATATTAATTCCAAGCAAACCAATCTGACTATTAGATCTAATTCGATCAAAAATATTTTTTGCACCAAGATTATTAAAACCAAGCCTATTAATTAGAGCTTCATCTTCAACCAACCTAAAAACTCTAGGTTTAGGATTTCCATATTGTTTTAAAGGTGTAATTGTACCAACTTCAACAAAACCAAAGCCTAGCTTAAATAATGAATTATATACTTCAGCGTTTTTGTCAAATCCTGCTGCCATCCCAATAGGATTTTCTAAATTTTTGTTAAATAATTTAGTTTTGAATAATGGATTGTCTTTGTCTTCATCTAAAATATTTGGAACAAAGTTAAATTTTAATGATTTAATTGCTAAACTATGTGCTGTCTCAGGATCTAACTTAAAAATTAAAGATCTTAAATTTGAAAACATTATTTAATTTTATTTATTATAAGATCTTTTGTTTCTTTAACACCAAAAAAACTTATAAAAAAACCCATTCGAGGACCATTTTCATCCCCAAAAACAACTTCATAAATCAATTTAAACCAATCACGAAGATTTTTAGAATAACCATTTTCTTTTCCAGTTGAATAAATCAATGTTTGAATTTCTTCTGGTGTCATTTTATCATTACATTCATCTAGAGTTTTTACCAAAGCCTGTAATGCTAATTTTTCATTATTGTCGGGTTTTTTATATTTTTTTTGTATTTTAATAACATCATTAAAATACTTAATCGCATATCCAACCAATTTATCAAAAATAGGATGTTCTTTTTCAGAAATATTTGTTTTATATTTTTTTACAAATTTCCACAAAAGCTCTTTGTTGTTAGCATTACTTGTTTCAACAAGATTAAGTAACATTGAAAAAGACATGATCATTTTTTCTTTTGGAACTTTACTATTATGTACATGCCATACTGGATTCATAAGTAATTGTAATTCACTTTGAGTTTTTGCCTTTTCAATAAAGTCCAAATATTCATCAACGGCTTTTGGAACTATTTCCTTATGAAGTTTTTTAGCCCTTTTAGGATTTTGATACATATACAACGAAAGACTTTCAGGTGAAGCATATTCAAGCCATTGATCTATCGTAATGCCATTGCCTTTTGATTTTGATATTTTTTCACCTTTTTCATCTAAAAATAATTCATAAGAAAATCCAGATGGATTAGTTTTTCCAATTAATTTAATTATTTTTGTAGATAGAATTGCGCTTTCAATAAGATCTTTTCCGTACATTTCAAAATCAACATCTAAAGCATACCATCTCATTGCCCAATCCACTTTCCATTGTAACTTACAATTTCCATCTAAAATACTAGTCTCTAATTCTTTTCCATTATTATCAAAAACAATTTTAGATTTTTCTAGGATTATCTCTTTTATTGGAATTTCTAAAACTTGTCCTGTATCAGAACAAATAGGTAAAAATGGACTATAAGTTTTTTGACGTTCCTTGCCTAAAGTTGGTAATATAATATTCATAATTTCATTATAGTTTTTTAAAATTGTTTGAAGCGAAGAATTAAAAAAACCTGACTTATAAAGAGATGTTGAGCTTTTAAAATTATAAATAAAATTAAAACTATCTAAAAAATTTTTGAGCATTTCATTGTTATGCTCACCAAAACTACTAAATTTATTAAAAGGATCTGGAACTTGGGTAAGTGGTTTGTGCAAATTTTTTTCTAATAATTCTTTTTGAGGTACATTGTCAGGAACTTTTCTTAAACCATCCATATCATCTGAAAATGTAATAATTTCTATTGGAAGATCAGTTAAATACTTCAAAGCATTAACCATCATTGATGTTCTTGCAACTTCTCCGAAAGTACCTATATGAGGAAGACCACTAGGACCATAACCTGTTTGGAGAATGATTTTTCCTTTTTTTTCAATTAAGGATTTTCTTTCTCGAAGCATTTTTTTAGCTTCAACAAAAGGCCATGCACTTGTTTTGTCTAAATTTTCTTTTTTAATCATGAATAATTCAAATAAAATCTCAAATTAACGATTTAACTAATTCTTATAGAGTTGAAATTTATTTACCATAAAATAATGTTCTTTCAAAATGTCTAATTATAAAACAGTTTTTTTTACTCTTGGAATTCTTCAGATAATTCTCGGAATTTTTATGTTGATCCCAATAATTACACAATTTATTTACGATGAAGTTGATTCATCTTTTTTTGGTGCTTCAATTGTTACTATTGTTTTTGGGACCCTATTTTTTTTGTCAAATTTAGATCATGATAAAAAATTAAATTTACAACAGGCTTTTTTATTAACCGCATTATCTTGGTTAAGTATAGCAGTTTTTGGATCTCTCCCTTTTATTTTTTCAAGTGTTAAATTCTCTCCCATTAATGCCTTTTTTGAAAGCATGTCTGGAATTACCACCACTGGTTCTACAATCATTGCAAATTTAGAAATTATACCAAAAGCAATTTTATTATGGAGAGCAATACTTCAATGGTTAGGTGGTATCGGTATAATTGTTATGGCAATTACACTAATGCCAATAATGAATGTTGGCGGTATGCAATTATTTAAAATTTCCAATAACGACTCCTCTGAAAAAATTCTTCCTAAATCTAAAGAAATTGCTCTTAGATTAATCTATATTTATTCAGGTTTAACTGCACTCTGTGCAATCTCTTATAAAGTTTTTGGAATGAGTATTTTTGATAGTTTAACACACTCAATGACTACAATAGCAACTGGTGGTTTCTCAAACTATAACGATTCTATCGGTTTTTTTAATAGCTTTTCTATAGAAATTTCAGCGATGATTTTTATAATTCTAGGAAGTTTGCCTTTTATAGCTTACATAAAATTTTTAAATGGTAATAAAAAAATATTTTTTTCAGATATACAAATTAAAACTTTTCTAAAAATTATATTAATTAGTATTATTCTCTTATCAGTCTACTTAACTATAAATAATTCAACACAACTAAATCTAAGATCTATTTTTTTTAATGTTATTTCTATTTTAACTGGAACTGGTTATGTTAATGCTCAATTTGACAACTGGGGAAGTTTTCCTTTAATTTTATTTTTAGGACTAATGTTTATAGGTGGATGTGCTGGTTCAACAACATGTGGTATTAAAATATTTAGAATACAAATTTTATATTCATTTGTTTCAAGTCAACTCAAAAAAATTATTTATCCTAAAGGCATTTTTGTCTTAAAATACGATCAAAATCCTGTTGATAATAAATTTGTTGCTTCAATAATTTCATTTATTTATATGTATTTAGTAATTTTTTTTACTATTACTGCACTACTTTCATTAACTGGTCTTGACTTTATCACTTCAATATCTGGGGCCGCTACTTCTATTTCAAATGTAGGTCCTGGATTAGGATCAATAATTGGACCTAATGGAAACTTTTCATCTTTGCCAGATATTTCAAAATTAATATTAACTTTAGGTATGATTTTAGGTAGACTTGAGCTATTTGCTATATTAGTGTTATTTCTACCTTCTTTTTGGAGAAATTAATTATGTCAGAAGTTAAAAAAACATCATGGTTTGAATCTCTCTCAGTTTATAAAGATATTAGAATGCTAAGAATTTTGCTCTTGGGTTCTATAAGTGGTTTCCCGTGGGTTTTAATTGCGAGTAGTTTAAGTCTTTGGCTTAAAGAAGAAGGACTTAGCAGATCAACAATTGGATGGGCAGGTTTAATTTTTGCTGTATACGCATTTAATTATTTATGGGCACCAATAATAGATAGAATTCAAGTACCATTATTAACAAAAAAACTAGGCCATAGAAGAGGATGGATAGTTTTAATGCAAATAATTATTTTATTAAGCTTATTAGTTTGGAGCGTTATAAATCCTACACAAAATTTAGCTTTATTAATATCAGTAGGATTGGTTATTGCCATAGCTTCAGCTACTCAAGATATAACTGTAGATGCTTTAAGAATTGAGCAAATAAATGAAAATGAGGGAAAATCAATGGCTGCTGGTGCAGCAATGGCTGTGGTTGGTTGGTGGACAGGTTATAAATTAGGAGGAGTTGTTGCTTTATTTGCAGCTGAATTTTTTGAAAATCTTGGTATCTCAGACTATTGGCAAGCTACTTTTCTAGTTTTGGGTGTTTTAATTATTTTAATGAACATTGGATTAATGTTTGTTCATGAACCAATAGAGACAGATAGACAAGCTAAACAAAAAGAGACTGACAAATTAATTGAAGAAAAGCTTGGATCAAACAATATTATAACTACTTTTATAGCTTATATTACAGGAACTATTGGTGGACCTATAATTAGTTTCTTTAAAAAAAATGGATTTGCTATAGCGGCAGGAATTTTGGGATTTGTCTTTTTGTTTAAAATTGGAGAGGCTTTTTTGGGAAGAATGTCAATTGTCTTTTATAAAGAGATTGGCTTTTCAAAAGGCCAAATTGCAATTTATTCCAAAGGACTTGGTTGGATCACAACTGTAGTGTTTACATTGTTGGGTGGTATAATGGCTATGAGAGCTGGAACAATAAAAACAATGTTCTTTGCTGGAGGATTAATGGCCATAACAAATCTTTTATTCGCAGTTCTAGCATGGACAGGTAAATCTGAAATTTTATTTGCAATTGCTGTTATAGCTGATGATATTACGGCTGCATTTGCAACAGTTGCATTTGTTGCATTTATATCATTGTTGGTTGATAGAACTTATACGGCAACACAATATGCTCTACTTGCTTCAATCGGTACCGCCGGTAGAACTACATTGGCTTCCTCTTCAGGAGCATTAGTCGACTGGTTGAATGGAGATTGGGGAACATTTTTTGTTTTAACTACTATAATGGTCATTCCTTCATTAGTTTGTTTATGGCTCATTAAAAATAAAATTAAAATTGGTGCAAAATAATTTTTATTTTAAAGGTAATTTTTCAAATATTCATAAAAAGCCTTCAAAGTTTTCTGAAGTGTCTTCTCAATTATTGTATGGAGAAAAATTCAAAATTTTATCAAAAAATAGAAATTGGATTAAAATTAAAACATCATTTGATAATTATATTGGGTACATTAAAAATGCTCAATATGTAGAAAAATTTAAACCAAATTATAAAGTAAGTAATCTAAAAGCAAAAATTTTTAAAAAACCTAACTCTAGTTCAAAAAATTGGCTTCCACTTGGATCTAAATTATCAGTCATAGATGAAAATAAA
>Ga0208410_1000909_pt1 | contig 16194 bp, 14 predicted proteins | sample ETN02SmetaG_3_FD_185787 | JGI IMG/M metagenome (GOLD analysis project Ga0208410, IMG submission 185787) | Marine microbial and viral communities from oxygen minimum zone, Eastern Pacific Ocean - ETNP2014F10-02SV257 (SPAdes) (version 2) | ecosystem: Environmental > Aquatic > Marine > Oceanic ... | reverse complement strand
AACTAATTTGATTTGTCCAACCTTGTAAATACCGAACCTTCTAGAGTAAGGCTATACATCAATCCTCTGCTATCAAAAACAAAAGCAACAACGGGATCTAATATGTTATCACTATCGATAGATTGACTCAGACCCTTATCGATGATGGTTATGTGTCCATCTAAACCTACTTTCCAACCTGGATTATTTTGAAAGCTGTCTAATAAATCCTCAGTCATAAAAGCAATTACAATTGCTTTTGCTTGAGCGCCTGCCTGAAAACCGAGTGAGCCAGAGCTTATTCTATAATAATCTGTACTTAATTCAGAAACTTTCAGGACACCCTCACCAGTCTCAAGGCCAATACCCATACCAACTTTCACGACTCTAGGAAAAACGAGATAACCATAGGCTTGATTTAAAATTAGTTTTGATTCACTGATTTCCTGTGTTAGAAGATCTAAAGCAAGCTCAGCATCTCTATCGATTTCATATGCACTTGCCTCAACAACATCTCGTAACGAATCTCGTAACGTCTCAATCACTGTATTGAGTGAGTCGGGAATGTTTTGCGCCACTCCATTTTGGAAAAATAGCAATGACATTAAACTAATAATAAAAATCTTATTTATATATTTTTTCATATTTTTCTCATTTTTCAATTGGCATCAAGCTATCAATTATAGGCTGTCTTCTTAAGTTTTCTCTTGAAGAATATGTTTTTGATAAATAATCCAATATCTGACTCTCAATGACTGGATCAAATTCCCAGAGATTTTGTGTATCTTGCATCCATTTTATCATTTCATGCCAACCTTCTCTGTCTGCTCTCTGAGATGTGACCAATTTATATGAGTGGCATGCACCACAGTGCATTCTTATTAATTCCCAACCAGGAGCAATTTTAAGCCCTGTAACAGGATCATCTGCAGAAAAAGCTACATTACTAATTATAAAAATTAATACTAGTGATATTTTTCGCATATTTAATTATGTTTTTACACTCACTGCTATTCGATGACATGCATTGTTTAGGTATCCTCTTGGATTCCATTGAGGCAGAACTACTGGTTGAGATCTTCCTATATCATCAACCGCTCTTGCCCAGATTTCATAATAACCAGACTGAGGAAATTCGACATCATGCTCCCAATGCTGCCAAGCATGAGTATTAATAGGTCTATCTAACTTAGCTTTTTTCCAGGTTGCGCCAAAGTCATAGGAACAAAAGAGTTCTTTTACCTTCGAATCACCCGCCCAGGCATGCCCTCTAATTTTTAGTTTAGAATTTTTATTATGCATGATCCCTGATTTAGGAAAAGTAATCAGTGACTTAACGGGCATCGATTCGATAATACACATATCTTGATCATCAACCTTTGAGCCTGGTTTGACAGGTTCACACGGGACCCGATAAGACTGTCCGTTCATTTTTTCGCCATCATGAACTATATTTCTAATTAAAATTTTATTAAGCCATTTTCCTGAAACTGATGCAGGCCAACCAGAACAGATCATTCTAACTGGAGCACCATGAATCAAAGGCAGTGGCATACCATTCATTTCCCAAACAATAAGAGATTCATCTTTAATAGCCTTCCATATTGGAACGCCCCGAGAAATGGGCTTTTTCCTTGAATCACCAGAAAGATGCCTGTCTTCTCCCTCATAAGCAACATAGAGTGCATCTTCTTTTACCCCAACATATTCCAACACATCTTTTATTCTTACCCCTGTCCATTCTGGGCATCCAATTGCACCAGTAGACCATTGATTGCCTCTTGCAGGAGGAGTAAACTCAGATCTACCATTTCCCCCGCATTCGAGTTGAAGTTGCATGGTATGATGCTTAAATTTTGTTTTTAATTCTTCCAAAGACAATGTTGTTTTATTCATACAAGACTCTCCTGTGATATGGATTGTCCATTTTTTGGGATCAATTTGAGACTCAACTGGCGGAATACCATTATTTCTTACAAAAAGTCTTGATGCTGGTGTGACATTATCATCCAACAAATGCGCCGGTGTTTCAGCATTAAATGGTCTATCATTCAATAATATAAGGTCATCTTTTCCATATAATTGAAATGGGTCATAGCTTTGTGAAAAAGCTGCAGGGATCATACCTGCAGGAAAGTTTTTCGCAAATGGTATTGATGAACCTAACGCCAGACTCATTGATGCTAGGCCAGCCTTTCTGAGGAAACCTCTCCTTGATATTGGATCAGATTCTCTTCCCCAGACAAACTTGTCAGCTGTTATCGGATCCTTATTATAAAGTTCATGCAGTCCTTTAGATTTCTTCATATCACCTTTCTTTGAAATATTCCGCTGAATTCACAATAAAAGTATCTAGCATTAATTTCAATATCGGAGTTAATTTTTTAGAGAGTCTTTCATCATAAGATAAAGTTAACTCATTCATGTAAGTTCGTTGAGCGATTTCCATCTGAATTGCAAATACATTTTCAGCTGGTTTACCATAGTGACGAGTAATATACCCTCCTTTGAATCTATCATTAAGGACAACAGAAAAGCCTGAATCATTGGCAACCTTGTGAATTGATTCTGTTATCGAATTAGGGCAACTTTCTCCAGAATTAGTGCCAATATTCAAGTTAGGTAATTCACCCTCAAAAAGATTAGGAATTCTACTTTTAATTGAATGAGCATCCCATAGTATCGCATAACCATACTTTGATTTTATAGATTCGAGAGTTTGCTTAATTTTGTCATGATAGGGTTTCCAGTAGGATTCAACCCTCCTCTTTATTGTCAATTCACTAATCTCATTATCATCACTGTATAAATGTTCACCTGAAAAGGATTTTATAGGACATAGACCAGTTGACTGATAGTCCTTATAAAGCTTCGTATCGTCTGAAGATCTGTTTAGATCAACAACATATCTTGAAAAATTTGCACTAATTATATTCCATTGAGTGTCTTTGAAAGATTCATAAAGTCTATTCATATGCCAGTCAGTATCAGGTAGCTCTAGGAATTTTTCTTTAAATAATTTATTTATATCATCTGATAACAATCGTCCATCATGAGGAATACTCACAAGCAAAGGTGAATTACCCTCATAAAAACTGAAGGTTTTTAGTTCATTATTGGACATTGAATATTTTATAACTTTGCCCAAAAACATGGCCTTGAATTAAAGCTCCAGACAGCGCCTCTATCTCATTTGCGAGAGATCTGTCATCTTCTATTGGCTCTGAAAAAGTTCGTACTTCTGCAAGAGCCTTCTGCAAAAGACTGGACGTTTTTAGTGGCTTGTGAAACTCGATGCCCTGTGAAGCACTCAACAACTCAATTGCAAGTATATACGATAAATTTTCATTCATATTCATCAATCTATATGCAGCATGTGTTGCCATACTCACATGATCTTCCTGATTTGCAGATGTCGGAATTGAATCAACACTGGCTGGATGAGCAAAAAGCTTATTTTCAGAGACCAATGCGGCTGCAGTTACTTGGTGAATCATAAAACCAGAATTTAAACCGCTTTTTTTGATAAGAAAAGGTGGAAGTCCGCTCAAATTAGAGTCAACAAGCAAAGCGCTCCTTCTTTCTGAGATAGATCCCATTTCAGCTATTGCCACAGCCAGTTGGTCAGCAACGAGTGCCACTGGTTCTGCATGAAAATTGCCACCTGAAATAATCTCATTATCATCTGCAAAAACTAAAGGGTTATCAGTTACAGCATTTGCCTCGATTGATAGAATAGATGCAATATATCTAATTGAGTCCAAGCAAGCACCCATGACCTGAGGCTGACATCGAACAGAATAGGGATCTTGAATACGGTCACAATTCGCGTGTGATTTTAGTATCTCGCTGCCATCAATAAGCTTGCTTAACTCTTTCGCTACATCAATCTGCCCCTTCTGTCCTCTCGCCTCATGGATACGCTCATCGAACGGTGTTATGCTGCCCTTAATCGCTTCCAATGTAAGTGCGCCCGATATAATTGCCGAAAGAAATAAATTTTCTGTTTCAAAATATGCATTTAACGCAATGGCTGTTGATACTTGAGTGCCATTTAAAAGCGCCAAACCTTCTTTTGGTCCGAGTTCTATAGGTTTGAGATTTGATTTCGCTAAAGCTTTACTAGCAGATAGCTTGACTCCTTTATAGTTGACATAACCCTCACCTATTAGTGCTTGCGATAGATGAGCAAGTGGAGCTAAATCTCCTGAAGCTCCAACAGAACCTTTTGAGGGTATACATGGGTACAGCTCTAGATTTATAAATTCACATAAACGCTCAACTAATACCAATGAAGCTCCCGAATATCCCTGAGCTAGCGCGTATATCTTCAGAACAATAATTAATTTTACTATTTTATTTGGTAGTAATTCGCCAACACCAACAGCATGTGAAGAAACTAGATTTCTTTGGAGTTTATTTAAATCTGACTTATCTATTTTCACATTTGCTAAATTCCCAAATCCAGTATTAATGCCATATATTGAATCATTACCTTCAGATTTATTAATTACGTATTTGGAAGAATGGGTGATTTTTTCTTTTGTGCCTTTCGACAAGGATATTGCAATATCCTCAGTCAAAATATTTCTAAGCAATTCGAGTGAGAGGGATTTATCATTTATTTCTATATTCATATTTCTAATTTTTCTTTTGCATTGGTAAATTAAGGTTATGTTGAGATGCACATTCAAGTGCTTCCTGGTATCCTGCATCAGCATGACGCATAACACCACTCGCTGGATCATTCCATAAAACACGTGATATTCTCTCGTCTGCTTCAATTGTTCCATCACATACAATAACTAAGCCTGAGTGCTGCGAGTAACCCATTCCCACACCACCTCCGTGATGCAATGAGACCCAAGTAGCGCCACTTGCTGTACTTAAAAGAGCATTCAGTAATGGCCAGTCTGATACGGCATCAGAATCATCTAGCATATCTTCTGTCTCACGATTAGGGCTAGCAACTGATCCACTATCAAGGTGATCTCTCCCTATCACTATCGGAGCGCTCAATTCACCTTTCCTAACCATCTCATTAAAAGCAAGGGCCATTCTGTCTCTATCGCCTAGACCTAACCAGCATATCCTTGCAGGCAAACCTTGAAATTTAATTTTTTTCTGCGCTGCATCTAGCCACCGATGAAGATGACTATCATTAGGCATCAGTTCTTTTACTTTCGCATCTGTCTTATATATGTCCTCTGGATCACCTGAGAGTGCAACCCATCTGAATGGTCCAATTCCTCTACAAAACAGCGGTCTTACGTATGCTGGTACAAAACCAGGAAAAGAAAATGCGGCACTTACGCCTTGATCAAATGCCATTTGTCTTAAATTATTTCCATAATCAACAGTCGGAATTCCTTGCCCATGAAAAGCGAGCATCGCTTCAACATGTTTTGCCATAGATTCTTTAGCATATTTGGCCACAATCTCTGGATGGCTTTTTCTTTTTTTATCCCATTCATCAATGCTCCAACCGGACGGGAGATAACCATTGACTGGATCATGTGCTGATGTTTGATCGGTCACAATATCAGGTTTTACTTTCATTTCGATCATTTTGGGTAAAATATCCACCACATTCCCCAATAGCCCCACTGAGATCGGCTCTTTGTTATCGATTGATGATTGAATCATTTTCAGGGCTTCATCAAGATTATCTGCGGTTTTGTCCAAATACCCAGTACTCAGTCTCTTTTGGATCCTATCTTGATCACATTCAATTGCTAATAAAGAGGCACCGGCCATGGTTGCTGCAAGCGGCTGTGCTCCGCCCATTCCTCCAAGCCCTGCTGTCAATATCCAGCGACCAGAAAGATCCCCATCAAAATGCTGACGGCCCATTTCAACAAAAGTCTCATAAGTGCCTTGAACAATACCTTGGCTTCCAATATATATCCAAGAGCCTGCGGTCATTTGCCCGTACATCATTAAACCTTTTTTATCTAATTCGTTGAAGTGCTCCCAATTTGCCCAAGCTGGAACAAGATTTGAATTGGCGATCAAAACTCTTGGCGCGTCTGTGTGTGTCTTAAAAATACCAACTGGTTTTCCAGATTGAATCAGCAACGTCTCGTTGTCTTCAAGCTTTTTTAATTCGGACACAATAGTTTCATAGCATTCCCAGTTCCTTGCCGCCTTTCCAATTCCACCATAAACAATTAATTCATCTGGATTTTCAGCCACATCGCGATCTAAATTATTCATAATCATTCTCAACGGTGCTTCTGTTTGCCAGCTTTTGGCCTCTAATTGATTGCCTATACTGGCTTTAATGTTTCTATTACTCATAACAATAACCCTCTAATTTTAATCATTTTATTTATTGGATAATTTTTTTCTCATAATGGGCCCATAATTACCTAATAATTCATAACGGTCTCCGGGGTGATAAAACTTTCCGTAAGTAACGAGCACTTTTCTTACCCAAGTCTTTCTCGTTATTAATAAACAGGGTTTATCTTTTTTCATCTGGAGTAACTCTGAGATAGATAGAGAAGGAGTTATCGCGCTTACCACTTGCTCAGCCTCATTAAGAGGCGAAATACTGCTCAGATATGCACTTGGTGTAATCTCGGAAAAATCTTGTTTAATAAAATCAGGGGCAAAATCTCTCTTGACATAACGATCTTCAAACTGAATTGGAATAGAATCTTCAAAATGAACCATTTGAATGTGAAAAATCTGACTAGTTGTATTAATTTGCATTTTTCTACTTAGATCATTTGATGGCTGAATCAATGATTGTTCAAGTATCTCTGAAGAGTATGCACTGCCTCTCGAGATTATCTCATCTGCAATGCTCTTAATCTCAAAGAGGTGAGAATTTACTTTAAAATCTGATACAAATGAGCCTATTCCAGCCTTACGATCCAGATAACCTTCATTATTTAGCTCTCTTAGAGCACGGTTCGCAGTCATCCTTGACACACCCGTCATCTTAACCAGTTGGTTTTCAGACGGAACTCTCTCGAGTGGTTTAAGGTCCCCGTTAGAAATCTTATTTATAATAAGCTCTTTAAGTTGCTGATATCTTGGTAGCTGTTTATCCTGCATTGTAATTTTCCTAATTCAATATTCTTCCAAGAAGAGTGCTATATGATTTTTTATGTTTTTTAATTTCTTTGTCTTCTTGCGAGGGAAATTTAACCCATTCTCCATTAATCATGACCTTGTGAATCAACTCGCTGTGATTCGAAAAAACGATGGCATCAAAAAGTGTTTCATTTTTGTGTCCTGCCAATGAAGCATTTTCATCTGAAAGAACGATTAGATTAGCTTGTGCACCCTCTTTGATATGACCATTGCTTCTTTGGCCTGATGACAACGCACCACCAGTCAGAATTTTTTTAAATAAATATTGGCCTGTTCCCATGCTCTCTTCTGAAACTATATTTCTCTTTTGATGGATTAATCTCTGTGAGTATTCAAGCCATCTCAACTCTTCGAAAGGATCAATCGAGATATTACTATCAGAGCCAATTGTGAAAGAGCCGCCATGTGAGTCATAATTTTTTAATTGGAAAATTCCATCACCAAGATTGGCCTCTGTGGTGGGACAAAGGCATACCACAGATTTAGTTTGGGCAAGTTTTTTTAATTCATTTTCATTGATATGTGTAGCATGAACCAAACACCAGCTCTCATTCACATCATAGTTGTTCAGCAGCCATTCAACAGGTCTCTCACCGTGTGTACACTTAAATTCATCAACTTCTTGTTGTTGTTCAGCAATATGAATATGAAAAGGGATCTGTTCACTTTCATGTAGCTTTACAATTTCTTTGAGTGCATCTTCGCCAACGGCTCTTAGGCTGTGAGCACCGATAGCAATGGAATGAGGATCCATTAGAATAGACTTAGCATAACTATAGTGCCCAAGGAATTCTTTAATTGTACTGTAGAATTTTTTTTGCTCTTTAGTTAGCTCCTTATCTTTGAAGCCACCCCTCTGATATAAGATTGGTGTATAGACCAAATTTATGCCTGACTCATTTGCCGCTTCCAAAAGAGCATGAAATATATCATTGTTAATATGATTATTTTGATTATCGCGATGAAAATAATGAAACTCTACAACGGTAGTATAACCTCTCATCATCATTTCAAAGTAGGCTTGTTTAGCAATCGTGTAAATTGAACGGGTATCAAGGTTATCCACCAGCTGGTACATTTTCTCACGCCAAGTCCAAAATGTATCATTACTTCGATTTGACCCTCGCTCCGTGAAGCCACTCAAAGCTCTTTGAAAACTGTGGCTGTGAGAGTTGGTTATTCCGGGTATAACAATATCAAGTTCATCCTCAATGGAAGGGGTTTTTTGTTTTTCAATAGATAATTTTGCTATGCTACCTTTGTTGATACTGATATGGACATTTTCAGCCCAACCTTCTTCAAGAAAGATTTTTTTTGCGAAGTAAGTAGTCATTTGTTTTACATTAGTTGTATATACAGGCTAATACATGATAATTTTTAATGCAAGAAAGTCTCGCCACAAGGTACGGTATTGATGTTGCAATGCGACTTACTAATTAAAGATATAAATATTGCTTCAATGAACAGTAATTCCAGCTATGGAATCATTGAGAAGGGAGCAATAGCAGTCACAGACTCAACCATCGTCTGGATTGGAAAAGGAGATCTAGTCCCAGAACTAAACGCAAAGAAAACACTATCTTTACCAGGAAAATGGGCCAGTCCAGCGCTAATCGATTGTCATACACATATTGTGTTTGCTGGGAATCGTGCTTGGGAATTTGAAGATCGATTAAAGGGAAAGAGTTATCAAGAAATTTCTAAATCTGGTGGAGGTATAATATCCACAGTCAACGAAACAAGAAAAAGTTCGAGTAAAGACCTCCTAAAGCTTGCTAAAAATAGATTAAATGAATTGCAATCAGAGGGAGTAGGCACTGTAGAAATTAAATCAGGATATGGGCTGGATCTTGCAACTGAGAAGAAGATGCTTGAGGTTGCAAAAAAGTTAGAGAATGAGCATATATCCATAAAAAAAACGTTTCTTGGTGCTCACGCTTTACCACCTGAATATGCAAATAAAAGTGATGACTATATAAAATACGTGTGCGAGGAGGTAATGCCCGAACTTCACAGTCTCTCACTTATAGATGCTGTAGATGCTTTTTGTGAAAATATTGCATTCAGTAATCATCAGGTTGAAATTCTATTTGAAAAAGCAAGATCTCTAGATCTGCCCGTTAAGCTTCATGCAGATCAATTGAGTAATTCAGGTGGAACTGAATTGGCAGCAAGCTTTGGGGCTCTCTCAGCAGATCATCTTGAATACACTTCTCAAAAGGGTGTAGAGGCACTTGCAGAATCCGGAACCGTCGCCGTCATGCTTCCTGGTGCTTTTTTCATGTTAAACGAAAAACAAAAACCTCCTATCGATGATTTTAGAAAGATGTCGGTCCCCATGGCAATTGCAACGGATTGCAACCCAGGCTCATCACCAATTTGTTCTATTCGGTTCGCTATGTCATTAGCAGCCAATCTCTTTCATTTGACTCCTGAGGAGTGCCTTGCTGGAGTGACAAGGGAAGCGGCTAAAGCACTGGGAATTGAATCTAAAGGTACATTAGAAATTGGCAAGGATGCCGACATAGCAATCTGGGACATCAACCATCCAAATGAATTGACATATTGGATTGGAATAAATCCACTTTCAAAGTTGATTATCGCTGGAGAGATGATCTGATACCCAGGAAAACCTCAGATAACCTCAAAAAATGAAAAAAGATATAAAGATTAATAAAAAATCTATCATCATTCTGGGTTGCCTCACGGGCATGGCAGCATTATCAATAGACATGAGTCTGGCTTCGATTCCATTCATGGGATCAGATTTATCCAGTGATTTATCTACAAGTCAATTTACAGTAGGTTTTTTCATGGCTGGCGTTGCAATAGGACTGATTCCTGCTGGTTTAATATCGGATAGAATGGGCAGAATACCAGTTTTAATCTACGGGCTTATAGTTTTTATTCTTGCAAGCCTGATGACGGTCTTAGCAACATCTATCGAGTTCATGTTAATAGCCAGATTAATTCAAGGTGTAGGCGCTTCTGCTGGGATGACAATCCCCCGTGCTATGGTTAGAGACATATCAAGTGGAAAGAGTGCAGCACAAACTCTCTCATCGATGATGATAGTATTTACTTTCATACCGATGTTAGCTTCGATATTCGGTAGTTATCTTGTTGGTGAATTTCAATGGAGAGCTACTTTTGTTGCCATTACAGTAATTGGACTGATACTTCTTATAAGCGTAAAAAAAGAGCTCGATGAAACACATACAGGTAATAAATCCATAAATTTCAGCGAACAATTTAAAATAGGCATAAAAGAATTCTTTAAGCATAAAGTGAGTATATTTGGGATGTTACTGGTTGTTGTAACAATAACTGGTTATATGTCATTAATAACCGGTTCTTCGGTATTAATGATAGAAATATACAAATTGCCTGCTGGTTGGTTTGGACCTATATTCGCTCTTACTGGGTTGTCTGTATTGGTCGGATCCTTCATCAATAAATATTTACTGAGAAAGTTTAAGATAATTCAAGTTATGATGATTGGTGTTTTTTTTATAGGACTTGGCGCTTCTATTTTACTAACTATTGCATATTTCAACGAAGCAAGATTCAGCATACTGTGGGGTGGTGTTTGTATTTATATGTTTGGCACTGCATTTGTCATTTCAAATTCAACCGCACTCGTCCTAGATCCTTTATCAAAAACAGCAGGTATCTCAGCATCAATCATTGGAACAATACAAAATCTATGCTCAGCAGTAGGATCAGTTTTAACGGGATTGGTCTACAATGGCACTATTAGTAACATGGTATTCTCAATGGGAGTATTAGGCCTTATTGTAGTAATTATTTTTGTAATTGGTGTTAAGTCAATCGAGGATAGTTATAACGCTATCTAATTCTCCTCTTGACTGATTAGGAAGTGTTTTTGGGTATCCATACCAAATAAGACCAACAATAAATTCTGATTCGCTGTTTATTTTTAGTAAATCATAAAAACGCTGGTCTCTAGTGATCACTCCCGTTGACCATTTTGATGCTAATCCTGCTTCAGAAAGGTAAAGACTAAAATTTTGTATGGCGCAACAAACACTTGCGTAATCTTCTTGTTGTGTCAATTCTATATCTGATTTTTTGCACGTCACCACCATCCAGCCTGGTATTTTCGATGCACCTGCGGCTTTGAAGTCTGCAATTTCCTGACCTTTTCGCTCAGTAATGACAGTTCTTATTAATTCAACTGATTCTTTTATCTTGGATGAATTGAGAATATAGAAGTGCCATGGCTCAGTTAAATGGTGATTTGGTGCCCACCTGGCTAAATCAATTCCTTTTGTTATGATGTCCGGATTTATTTCTTTATCTGTAAAGAGTTTAACTGTTCTTCTATTTTTTATTGTAGATTCGAGATCTTCCAGCTTCTTTTTCATATCATTCCTCCTGGGTTTCAGCAGTCCTTTGTATTTTGTATCGTTTACCTAAATACAATCCTGTCAAGGCCCACAAACTAGCTACAGCGGCAGCGATAATGCTCACCCCACTCAATCCCAGACCTAGTGTTGCTGTTAAGAATGTATAAAACCATGCAGTAAGCATATCCCCACCTCGATACACAACAATATCAATTACTGGTTTAACCTTATAACGGGCCTCATTATCAACCAAAGTGAACAACATTTCTCTTCCAGGTTTTGTGATTGCATAGTTACCAGCTCTTCTGATGATCTGAAGACCAATCAAAAAAAGCAATATTGGTGATATTGCAACTACCAACCAACCCAGAACCATCATTACAGGAATTAGGGCAAGTGTTGCTGGCATACCAAAACGTGTTGTAATTCTGCCAGTTAAAAAAATTGCAGTTACAATTGCTAGCACATTCACAATTAGATCTATTGATGCCCATATTTGAGTGCGTGCATCACGATCAAAATCAATAAGTAATTTTCTTAACTCAAAATAGATAAATGTATTCATGACAACATAGAAAAGAATGAATAAAGAAATAGAAATAAGATATGGGTTTTTAATTAAACTGCTAAAACCAGATAAAAAATCTTTCTTTATTGTATTTTTAGTCTCATCTAAATTAACTTTATGATGTTTAAGTTCTGAAAACTGTATTTTTTCCAACCAAGAAATTAAAGGAACAGGAATAAGCAATATTATTCCTGCAATGATCAATAAATTCATAGTGCCCACTTGATTGGCAAATAAAATTGGGACAGATGGTCCAAGAATTGCTCCGATGCTCGCTCCCGATGCAATAAAGCCAAATAACCTTGGTGCTTGCTCTTTAGAAAAGATATTCGAGATAAAGCTCCAAAATACAGACACGTGGAACAAACTGAAAACACTTAACCATACATAGAAAATTTTATTGATGATGTCTGGATCTATTAATATTAATGATAAAAAGTTAAATGCAAAGAAGGAGATTGAGAAAAACACATATACCCCAGGTACCACATAATTAAACTTTATTCTTGAAATAATCTCTCCGTATAGGCTGACCGCAAGAAAACTAAAGAAAAATGTGGATGTCCATAACCAGCTCAATTCGGTATCTGTCCAATCACTCGACATAGCATCTCTAACTGGTCTTAGAATAAAATAAGCCGTCATTAATAAAAAAACGAAACTAAATGAAAGTAGAGTCGCCCTAATCTCATTCGGCTTTATGCGAGTTGATAAATTTATAAATCTAGAAACAGTATTTTTAATCATGGTTTAGCGCATATTTGTTTAAAAGTTTGAATTGCATGATCTCTCGGAATCTCCATGCATTTCTCAAGGAGATTTTTTGATCTATCATTAGAATTAAGTTCTAAATATGGATCGTCCTTATCGCGAAATGATTTTCGCCATTCAAGAACCGCTACTGTAGTTGCTATTCTTGTTTTAATTAAATCAAATAAGATGTCTAGCTCCTCCAACAATAATGGGGTTTCTTGATTATAGCCAGCAACAAAATGGTTCATTAAAAGCATGGGGTTTCCTTCATCAGTATGAAGGTAAGCTGTCGCAACAGCTAGATCGATAATCAATGGTGAATAAACCATATCACCAAAATCGATCATTCCACAAACCCTTCTCTTTCTGGAAGTATCCAAAAGAACGTTGTCAGGATTCATATCATTATGAATAACTTGCCATCGAATTGAATCAAATTTGGGTAATGCGTAACGCTCAAAATCAGATAATGTTTTCTCTACCATTCTTCTTGCTGAAAAAGAATCTATGTGGCTTGTAATTTCCCTGATTGAGAGGGCTCTTTTCATATCCCATAACAGATTTTGATCCGAACCAGGATGTTGAAAATCTGCTAAATTTTTGCCCAAGATTGCCAAATATCTTCCCATGTCCTCCGCAATTGGAATATCTGGAATTGATTGATCTGATGTAAATAGTGGTTCACCATCAAGGTAAGAAACAACTCTGGTTACAAAGGTTTTGTTTTCTTTACTTAAAATGACACTGTTTTTATTCTTGTTGGTAAATTTGATTTCTGGCACTGAAATACGATCATCGTTTGTATTATTAATATGCATCAATGCACATATTTGGAAATCTGTAACGATAGGATCTTCTTCAGAGTTAGCAATTTTTAGGACATATTTTTTTTGTTTATTCGTTCTTAATAAAAAATTTTGATCACGCTCGCTTACTAAATTTTCAGCTGAAACTACCAAATTATAATGCTGTTTAGCTATATTGATAGCCTCCTCTTCAGAAAAATTCGGTGTTACTGAGAGAATAATATCAAATGGATTATTTTCTTTATTTTTCATAAAAATGAGTCGATATTAATTTATGTTTACCAGGCAATTTGTTCGCCGTTGTATCTATAGAAATTTCCAGATTGGTCAGATGATAAATTATCGATTAATTTCCTCATGCCGTTCACACTTGTTTCAGATGTTATTGGCGCCTTATCTCCTCCCATCCTGGTATTAACCCAGCCTGGACAATATATTCCAACATTAATTCCTTCGTTTTTTAATTCTCTAGCAAGACTGGCCATGACCATATTTAATGCACATTTTGAAGCCTTATAAGCATGGATTGTAGAGGGTGCATCAAAAGCAATACTGTCTAGAGAAGCGACAGTACTTGAAATGGATACTAATTTTTTTTCGTTCCCAGTCCTTATATTTTCAATAAGGCATTCGATTATCTTATATGGTGCGAGAGTATTAACATCCATAAGCTTTCTCCAAATATCATAATCCATGTGGCTAAAGCTTTGCCTTAAATCCCCATCTGCACTTGCCTTTGGTCCAAATAGACCTGCATTATTGATAATGATATCAATCGCAATACCATTCAACCTACTCTGAAGCATATCGATGCTTTTAAAATCTGACATATCAGCAAAATCTATCAGCACATTATTTTCTTCTGAGATAGCTTTTAATTCATCAATATCCTTGTCATTACGACAAATCGCTATCACACGATCTCCATCAGATGAATATTGCCTTACAAATTCTAGACCAATACCACGATTGGCTCCTGTTACGAGTATTGTCCTCACTGTTTACTCCTCTAAAGTAAATACCAATAAAACATTGCCTGTTATTTGTCCGTATATGTCATAACCTGATGTAGTTATTAAATGTTCTCCAGCAACAACTGGACCATCTGAATCAATTGAACCGCCATTAGCAGAAACATTATTTATGGTCTCAAATGGCTTTGCGGTCTCATAAGACCAAATTTCACTTCCATCATTAGATGAAAAAATCTCAATGTTACCATTCATGCTTCCCGTGATTACCATGTCAATTGTGCTTGATACGGCTGCACTGTATGAAGAGTAGCATTTAAATTCTTTTTCTTCACAGACTGGTTTTGATGATTTATACCACTTGTATTGCCCATCACTTAAAGCAAGTGCATGTAAGCCAGGCATCGCCTCATTGGAGGTATCTAAATCCTCAGGTATATCAGCCACAGGAACATATAGGTTATCTGAATCAGCAGTCATTCCCCAGTGAACACCCCCTTTTTTTCCACCTCTCCCAACACGTCTTTGCCAGACTATTTCGCCTGCTTTATCTGGATTAAGCGCATAAACCATCCCTGATTTTTGCCCAACCATAAGCAATTCCTGATTATCCCTCGATGAAGTAAGCAAAATTGATGCGCCAATATCCATATCAGGACCAACATTTCCGGGACAATTTATTTTATTTGTAACACAACTAGCATTCCAAACATCTCCCTTCAGCATTTGTTTGTGCCATACAACCTCTCCATCAGATATCCTCAAAGCAACAACTGCGTCACTCATATCAGTTGCAGGGTGGGAGTAATTTTGTCCAACGCCTACATAGAGAAGCTCCCTTTTAAGATCAATAGTTGGAGTACTCCATACAGGTGCACCCGAGGGGCCCAGCATCTGAGTGCCAACACTATTTCTAATGGTTTTTTCTGCTTCAGGAACTGTGTGCATTCTCCAAACCATATTTCCGGTTTGGGTATCAAGAGCAGCCACGCCTCCCCTGAAAGAACAGCAAGAATATTCTGGATCAATTGCATTAATAATTTCAGTTGATGAAAGCGGTACAAATAATAATTTTTCTGCTGTTGTCATCGATCCAGTTATTGTTGTGGCCTGGTGTTCAGCGATATTTTTTATCCATTCTTGATCGCCAGTTTTGATGTTTAGACGATAAATATTTGCAGCAAAATCAGAAAAGAAAATACTCTTCTTATTTTCTGATAAAATAATTGCGCCGCGAATTTCGTTTTTTGCTTTATATGACCAAAAAATACATCCATCTCTAAGTGAGAGGGCATATAAGTCACCTGATTGACTGCCAACAAATAAAGCATCTTCAGTCACGAGTGGTTGAGAGCGAACTCTGACTGAATCCTTAAACCCAAATACCCAATTTAATTTGAGTTGATTAACATTTCTCTTACTAATTCTCGAAAATGATTGATTTCGTGTGTTGTTCAAACTGTTTCCCCACCCACTCCAAAGAGGTGATGAATTCTCACTTATTGAGTAATCGCAATATCTTTCATTCGCATACTGGACAGATTTATTATTTGTAGAAGTCAAAAAATCAATCAGAGATACAAATTCCTCATCTTCAAGAGTTTTGCCAATATCTCTCATCGATCCTGTTTTTAGCGATGAAA
>Ga0208410_1000908_pt1 | contig 16241 bp, 15 predicted proteins | sample ETN02SmetaG_3_FD_185787 | JGI IMG/M metagenome (GOLD analysis project Ga0208410, IMG submission 185787) | Marine microbial and viral communities from oxygen minimum zone, Eastern Pacific Ocean - ETNP2014F10-02SV257 (SPAdes) (version 2) | ecosystem: Environmental > Aquatic > Marine > Oceanic ... | reverse complement strand
GTTGCATCAATATTTACTACAACCCCTTTTTTAAGCCCGCTCGATGGATAAGACCCCATTGAGACTACTTCTAATGAATGTTGATCAACATACTTGCCAATAATACATACAACCTTTGAGGTCCCAATGTCTAATCCAACAACATAGTCAGAATCTTTTGTTCCGTTATTTGCCATAATTTAAAGCTGCTCCATCCTTGTATCTTAAATCAATAATACTCGGAGTTAAGTTTTTTTCGAAAATATATTTTAAAGTTAAGGAAAGTTTTTCAAATATCTTATAGGAGAGATCAGAACCCATATTGATTCGCAAATTATTTCTGGTTTTAAAATACCAACCCTCTGCTTCATTGTAAGTAACGGAAGAAATTCTTAAATTAAAAGCTTCAGTTACTCCATAAAACTGCTTTTCAACTTTTAACCATTCAGCAACCAATTCAATCGGTGCATTTAGATGCAATAAATCTGGATGCTCTTCAAAATATAAAAATTTATTTAAATTTTTATCTAAATAAAACTTTTCTTGCCAAATATATTTGGGCTCTTTTGATTCAATAAATATTTCTAAAGGTTTGAAAAGATTTTTCTTAATCAAGAAAGAATTGATCCAGTTTTGATTTTGTAAAAATTCAGAAAGGTTTTTGTATGAATTGATATCCTCCAAGGCTATCAGCAGGCCCTTTTCTTGTTCCAAAAATTGAGGATTCTCAAAAAATACAATTGCCTTTTTATTGGAAATATCTGCGCATCCAAGAAAAATATTGGCCATAAGAAAAAATAATAAAAATCTAGTTTTTAGCATTAAGAATTTCATTTACAAGCTCATCATATGATAAGCCAATTGATTCTGCTGACTTAGGAAATAAACTGTGAGATGTCATACCAGGAACTGTATTTACCTCAAGAACATAAAAGTTTTGATTGCTATCTTGCATAAGATCTACTCTTAACCAACCTCTAGCTTGGACGATATCAAGTGTTTTTAAGCAAATCTGTTCAAGCTCCATTTTCTTTTTATCAGAAATTATGAATTCATTTAGTTCAGTATCATCATTGACATACTTGGCATTAAAATTATAGAAAGATTCTTTTGTTATTATCTCTACTGGCGTTAAACATTTTCCGTTAAGAATAGGAACTGTGAGTTCTTTGAAATCTATACTTTCTTCAAATATAAATTGTCTTTTTGCATCTAAGCTATCCGTAATAGCTTTTTTGAGATCATCATTAGTTGATAATTTAAAAACATCTATACTTGACCCATCCTCTGCTGGCTTTAAAAAAATTTCATTGAATGGTCTGAATCGATCGAATATTGTGTCATCTAAATTACATTTGAATTCGTGCAAAGAAGGAACAGAAATCCAATTTGGCGTCGAAATGTAATTTTCTCTTAAGATTTTTTTAAAGGTATCTTTATTCCAAGTATTTTTACAAGCCTCATAGCCGCTTCCAGAGTATTGAAGGTTATTTTGTTGTAAAAACTTTTGCAGTTCGCCTGACTCTCCATCCTTTCCATGGAGTGCAATAAAAATAAAATCTTCTTGCAAAAATTTTTCAGGTGAAAACTCACTTGGATAATCAATTAATTCAGCTTCATAGCCCAAATTTTTAAGTGATTGAAATACATATTTACCACTTTCCAGGGATACACTTCGTTCGGATGACTCTCCACCATACAAAACTGTAACTTTTTTTATTGCCACTTATCTTTAATCTTTTTATTCAATTTTGATATATTTCCTGCGCCCTGTGTAATTAAAATTGAGAAATTTTTATAGTTTGATTCCAGCCACACTAAAGGGTCAGACTTTCCAATATATTCGGCATTTTCATGCTTTTTAGTTATCTCAGAAATTAATTTTTTTGAAGAGATTCCTTTAATTGGTTTTTCGCTGGCAGGATATATATCCAAAAGCAATAAACTATCTACTTGAGAGAGCACTTGAACAAAATCATTGAAAAGTTGTTGAGTCCTGGTATATCTATGTGGTTCAAAAATCATGCATATTTTCTTACGAGGAAATTTTTGGCGTATTGCCTGAATCGTTGCTGAAATTTCGACAGGATGATGGCCATAATCATCTATTAAGATTCGGGACTGATCAAATAAATTAAGTTTTGAAATTTCAAACCTTCTGCCTACACCTTGAAAATCATTTAATCCCTTAGAAATATTCTTTATTGAGATATTTTCCTCGATGGCCACACAAATAGCTGCAGTAACATTGTATAGATTATGTTTGCCACTTAAATTAGTAGAAAATTTGAAGCTTTTTTTATTGCTATGGTCTGTTATTTGAAATTTTTGAACACCGTTTTTTAATTTTATATCAGTTATTTGAAATCTATTTTTTGCACTAAAACCAAATGTTATTTGTCTTCTATGGATATTTTTGGAAATTTTACGAATGTTTGAGTCATCTAAATTAAGCAGAATATAACCATAAAAAGGTAAATTTTCTGCAAAACTTACAAAAGACTGATTTAATTTTTCTTGATTTGATTCGTAAAAATCTAAATGATCATTATCTATATTTGTAATCACAGCAATATCAGGCTGAAGATGAAGAAATGATCCATCACTTTCGTCAGCCTCCACTATAATATAGTTACCCTCCCCTAGGTTAGAACTTCTACCTACGCTTAATACTTGACCACCAACAACATAAGTAGGACTTAAATTTGCTGCATTAAAGATACTTGCAACTATGCTTGTTGTAGAAGTCTTACCATGACTGCCAGCAATCGCAATACTTCGATATGGTTTCATTAAAGTTCCAAGCATCTCAGCCCTTGGGATAATTGTTAATCCAGATTTCTTTGCATAAGAAAGCTCAGGATTTCTCTTAGATATTGCAGATGAAGCAACAACTAAATTAGCATTCTTAACAAGCCGCGGTTCGTGGCCAATTTGAACTTTAACACCAAGTTTTTTTAGTTCCTTCAACTCATCTGTAATAACAAGATCTGAACCTGTAACTTTAAAACCTCGTTTTTGTAAAATCGTAGCAACTCCAATCATTCCAGAGCCACCAATACCGATCATATGAATTTTTTTAAATTTTTGAAATCCTAAAGCTGTCATAAATTTTTAAAATTTTAAAATTGAACTTAACATTGTTCCTGCGGCTTGAAAATGGTTTAAATTAATCTCTGTCTCCGACCACTTCAAATAAATCTTTTGCTCAATGATATGTTTAAGTTTTTTAGAGAGAGATTCAATCGATTCAAGCTCAGTATGCATCAACCCCATGCCTAAATCTGAGATATACATAGCATTTAAAAGCTGATGATTGTCAATTGAAGATGGCAATGGAATCATTAAAGACCCTCTTCTTAAACTGATAGCCTCTGACAGAGAAAGCGCGCCCGCTCTAGAAACAATAAAGTCTGACCATAAAATTGCTTCATGAGGCGAATTATAAAACTCTTCTACCTCGGCAGAAATATTGGTCGAGTATAATTCTTTTATCCCAAAAGATTTTCCATTTCCAGATTGATGTTTTACTTCTAATGGTATTTCTAGTTCACTTAAAGCAATAGGCACATTGTTATTTATAAAATCAGAGCCTTGGCTTCCACCTGTTACGTAGATCCTTACAGGGTCATAATTACGATTTATGGACAAGGATGATTTTAACTTTTTAATAGGGTTTCCTACTAGCACCATTTTTTTTGTTAGCGGCTCATTAATTGCAAATCCTAAAAAAATTATTTTTGAAAGTTTTGTCAGCATCTTGTTTGATGTACCCATAATTGCATTTTGCTCATGCAAGAAAAGAGGCTTTCTGCAAATCCATGCTGATAATCCTACAGGTAAAGAAATATACCCTCCAAAGCAAACAACATAATCAATATTGTTTTTTTGTATATAAAAAATACTTTTAAAAATTGAGGTTACTAAACCTATCAAAGAGGCAATTTTAAAAATCAAATTTTTTCCTCTGAACCCTTTCATAGGAATAGTGAAAAGTTTTATATTCTGAGGTAGAACTCTATTTTCTATACCAGTTTTGGTTCCAATCCAAAGAACCTCATGATCATTCTTAATGCATTCTCTTCCAAACTCTAGTGCTGGAAAAACATGGCCTCCGGTTCCTGCAGCAGAAATTAAAAATTTCATTACTTTATCGTCTTATTTTCAAAATTAATTCTTAAAACTAGGCCCATTAAAAACATAAATAAAATTAAGCTTGTGCCCCCGTAACTTATAAAAGGTAGAGTTAAACCCTTTGTTGGTAAGATTCCAAGATTTACTCCTATATTGAATACTACTTGAATTGCAATCAAAATGCCTGCTCCAAAAGCAAGTAACCCTTGAAATAGCTTACCTAACTCTAATGCCTTGATGGATGTTTTAAAAATACCTAAAACTAACAAAGCAAATAAAAAAATTACTATTATCCCTCCAACTAATCCAAACTCCTCAACAATTACAGCAAAAATAAAATCAGTATGTGGCTCGGGCAAATATAAATTTTTCTGCAAGCCATTTCCTAACCCCAGACCGAACCACTCGCCCCTCCCAATGCCTATTAATGCGTTTGATAACTGCCAGCCAGGTCCATAAAAATTCTCGAAAGGCTCAGTAAATGAAATAAATCTTATATACCTATAAGGCTCTAGGTATATAGCAACAACAGCCAATGCCGCCATAAGTATGATTAATAGAAAGAACTGTAAAAATGAAATGCCTGCAAAAAACAATACCGCAATAACCATGGCTCCAATTACAAGTGTTGACCCAAGATCGGGTTGAGACATAATTAATATTCCGAAAAGAGCTAGAACAACCAAAGGTCTAAAAAAACCTAATGAGGTATTAATGTCGCTAAGTCTTCTAACACAATAACCTGAAATATATATTACTAAAGCTAGCTTGCTTACTTCAGAGGGTTGAATATTTATCGGGCCAATTCTAATCCATCTCAGACTTCCATTGACTTCTGTGCCCACACCAGGGAAAAAAAGCGCAATAAGTAAAAAAAAAGAGCCCATTAAAATTACCCAATCTAATGTAAGAAATAAATTTGATGGGATACTTAAAGCAATAATTGTTGCAAAGATACCAATTACAAAAAAAATTATGTGCCTTGACGCAAAATGAAAAGGAGTCGCATAAATATCCTCAGAAACATAAATGCTTGAAGATGCAACCATTACCAAGCCAATAAACAACAAAGAAAGGTATGGAAGAATAATAAATATGTTGTCTCGATCAATCATTTAAACTCATTGCTAGTTTGACAAAATGATCTCCACGTTCTTCAAAGTTTTTATAATCTTGACCGCTTGGATGGCCTGGTGAGAAAAGTATCTGGGTTTGAGAATCATATGTTTCTTTAAATATGGCTCTAATTACCGATGAAAGACCTTTATTGTTGAATACTATTTTTTCTGGATGAAATATTTTTCTTGATATCTCTTCTGCATGATTGCCAAAAATGTAAACCTTTTTTGGGCCAATAATTTTGTAGCTTTCATATTGCTCTTTATCTGGGTCTCCGCAAAGGATTAATACATAAGGGCTAGACATTTTTTTTAATGCAAATTTTAGCGCTGTCAAATTAGTAGCCTTAGAATCATTGATAAATACCATTTGATTATGCGTTGTTATATGCTGATGCCTATGGGGTAAATCTTTTAGCTCAATATCTTGCACAACTCTTTGAGGCTTTCCAGTAATCATGGACCATAACTTAATTGGATCAGATTCTTGAGTTACTTTTTTTGATTCATTAATTCTATTTTTGGCTCTTTTATACTCTGCAAAATTTCCATGATGATCAATATGATCAGGGGAAATGTTTAACAGAACTCCTAAATCTAGCTGAATTTCTTTCATCTTCTCAAGTTGAAAGCTAGAAAGCTCAATTATTGAGTATTGACAAGAATTGATATTATCCAATACTGGGGCGCCAATGTTTCCAACTAATTGAGATTCTTCTAAAAGCTGATGCAGATGATAGCAACAAGTACTTTTTCCATTAGTGCCGGTAATTCCAATCTTGAACGACTTATCTTCTTGAAAAAAAATATCTATGTCAGTTAAATATGAAATTTTATTGAATTCTCCATTTGCATAAATCTTCTTTATATTGATTCCAGGGCTCAAATAAACCATCTCATAGGAATTTAATTTTTTTTGATTTGGCAATGCATTAAAGATATTAGGTCCTTTGACATTTTCGTCATAGATTTCAAAAGCCTTGCCTTTTTTTTCTAAATACCTTCCTATGGATTGGCCTGTAACTCCATAACCAAAAATAAGGGATTTCATTGAGAATTATCTTAACTTTAAGGTTGCAAGTGCAAATAAAACAAGTACAAAAGTTATAATCCAAAATCGAACAATAACCTTTGGTTCGGCCCAACCTTTTAATTCAAAGTGGTGATGAATTGGTGCCATCAAAAAGACTCGCTTACCTCTTAATTTATATGAGCCAACTTGGATAATAACGCTTAAAGTTTCCATCACAAAAACTCCTGCCATAATTGCAAATACAATCTCATGTCTTATTAAAACTGCCAAGGTACCTAAAATTCCTCCAAGGGTTAAAGATCCTAAATCGCCCATAAATATCTGAGCAGGATATGTGTTGTACCAAAGAAAACCTATACCAGCGCCAATAAAGGCTCCACAAAATACAATTAACTCTCCACTAAGCGGGTTAAATGGGATGAATAAGTAATCAGAAATAATCAAGTTTCCAGATGCATAAGCAATGAGGCCAAGACCACCAGCTATTAAAACTGAGGGCAGAATTGCAAGCCCATCTAGACCATCGGTTAAATTAACTGCATTAGATGAACCTACGATTACAAAAATACTAATTAGCAGAAAAATGAAAGGTGAAATTACAAATATATATTCTTTGTTGAATGGCAGAATAAAAATTTGCTCATTTCCATTTGGAGAAACCTGCAACATAAATAACATTGCTAACAAAGCAAAAAGAAATTGCAAGATGAGCTTATATTTTCCTTTCAGCCCTTTTGAATTTTTTTCCTTTATTTTTAACCAGTCATCTAAAAATCCTAAAGAGCTAAATGAGACGGTAATAAATATAAGGATCCATATGTACGGATTTTGAAAATCTGACCAAAGCAACGTCGAAATAATTAATGAAAAAATAATAATTAGGCCTCCCATAGTTGGTGTTCCAGACTTTGCTAGATGCGACTCAGGCCCATCCCCCCTGATTGATTGTGAGAACTGAATATTTGTTAAAAATCTAATAAGAGGTGGGCCAAGAAAAATGGAAAGCATTAGCGCTGTAAGAGTACCCCCAATAGTTCTGACAGTTAAATATCGCAGAACATCAAAGCCTGAATCATATGTCATTAACCAAGTACCAAATAATTCGATCATACTATTTCCATAAGTTTAGAATTTCTTCCATTCGCATTGATCTAGAGCCCTTTATTAGTACGTTTTCTTTTCCTTTAATATATTTTTTCAAGAAATTTACTAACTCCAGCTTATCTTTAAAGAAAAAACCATGATTGCCAAACGAAAATACTGCGTGACGCATTAAATCTCCGTATCCAATCAAACAATCTACTCCATGTATTTTGGCATAGTCTCCCAGCTCAATGTGTAGTTTTTTTCTATATCTCCCTAACTCCTTCATGTCTCCAAGAATTGCAACCTTTCTTCCTTGAAATTGACACAAAACGTCTAATGCAGCTTTCATAGAATCAGGATTAGCATTATATGTATCATCAATAACCGTTGATTGCTTAACCCATAATTTTAAATCTAAGCGCTGAGGGGAGTTCTTAAGCGCTCTTAAATGATATGTAAATTCTTCTACATTTAACCTAGCAGCATGAATTGCTGCAAAAGAAGCAAGAATATTTAATACATTATGCATTCCTATAAGTTTTGTTTTTATTGGAACTCTTTTTTTTAAATGGATGGATTCTATAAAAAAGGATAGACCTTCTTTTGTCATGTTAATTTGAGTTGGAAAAAAAGATGCTGAAGGTTTCAGACCAAATGTATGAAAGTTAATGTCATTCCGCATTTTTTTCCAGTAATTGACATATTTACCGTCAGGAACAATGGCAGAACCACTTGTTTTTATATTATTTATTAGCTCAGACTTGACTGTTAGAACCCCTTTTACTGAATTTAATCCTTCCAAATGAGAGTGACCAATATGGGTAATAATGCCAATATTGGGTTTAATTATTTTTGAAAGCAGATCTATATCGCCTGGTTTTGCTGCGCCCATCTCGAAAATTGCCGTGCTTTTTTGTGAGTCTAATTCTAACGCACACAGTGGTAAGCCAATTTCATTATTGTAGTTTTGATAAGTCGCATAACTGTTTTTTATGCAATTATTTAAAATATTTTTAGTTGTTGTTTTCCCATTGCTACCAGTAACTCCAATGACTATCCCTTTAAATCTTTCTATTGCCCTCTCAGCAGAACTAATCAGATATTCTTCAGGGCTTTTGACTGAAATAATTTTTGGTGAATTAGCCATAGAATTCGAAATTTTGTTCTTTCTTATAATTGCTAAAGAGGCTCCTTTGTTGATTGCATCCTCTGCAAAAAAGCTACCGTCAAAATTTGAACCAGATAGACCAAAAAAAACTGAATTCTTTTTTACTTTTCTTGAATCTATTTGAAAATTGCTAATTGGTAAATTTGACTTACCATCAAGCTTAAGTAAAGTTAATAAATCTTTTGTGTTGTTAATTAGTTTCATGACCTAAAATTTCCAGAACACAATCTTTATCATTAAATGGTATTTTTTTTCCAGATACATCCATATAAGTCTCATGACCTTTTCCTAATATTACCAATATATTTTCTTTATTTAAGCATTGAAGTGCTAAGCCAATAGCTTCATGCCTATCCTCCAAAAGTTTTATTCCTGTATGAGAATTTCCGACCATTGCATCTGAAGCAATTGAAGCAAAAGACTCATAACGATTGTTATCTGATGTAAAGAATACTTTGCTGGCAAAGTCTTGCGCCACCTTCATCATCTTCGATCTTTTTGATCTATCTCGATCTCCGCCGCACCCAAAAACTAAAATTATTTCATCGTAATAATTAGATATTTCAGAAAGAATATTTTTGATTGATTGATGATCATGGGCAAAATCAATCAATATCTTTCCCTGTTTTAATCTTAAAATCTCACCTCTTCCTGGTGGAAGCTTGATTATATTACTTCTAATACTGTTCAATTCATCCTTAGAGATTTGGTTTGAAATTAAAGCTATTGCGGCAACATAATTCTCAATATTAAATTTAAGAAATAGTGAGACCAAAATATCTAAGCAAAAATCTGGAAAATTCAATGTTAGTTTTGAACTACCATCTGGATTATATTCAATAGAATACCTTAATGCTGCTGAATTACTGTTGGCACTTAAAAATTGCGATTTTGAAAGTTGTTTTTTTTGATCGTCAGAAAAATTTTTGAGCAAGTCTTGAATTTTGTCTATCAAAATAATGGTAGGATTTTTATTATTCAGTTCAGTAATGGATAATTTTGCATTAATGTAATCTTCTTCTGTTTTGTGGTAATCCAGATGATCAGATTGGATATTGAGAAGTGCGGTTTGAAAAAAAGATATATTTCCTAGCCTTTTTTGTTCCAATGCATGAGAAGAAATTTCTATGAAAATAGATGTTTTTTGCTCAAATTTACAAGCCTGTAAAATTTGAAAAATCTCAAATATTCCAGGAGTCGTGTTTCCTTTTGTCTCCAAATAATCGTCATTGATTATAGCTCCTAGAGTTCCAATATAAACTGAAGGTCTTTTAAGCGCTCTGGTAATATTGTGAGCCATGAATGCTGTAGTTGTTTTTCCATTTGTTCCTGTTACACCATGAAAAATAAAATTATCTTCAGATAAGTCATAAAAGCTATAAAGGATTTCCAAGATTCTATCTTCTAGATTATGAAAGCAATATAGTGGTATATCTGTCTCTTCATCTATTTGCTTATCAGTAATTATGCAGGATGCTCCTTTTTGGACAGCGTCTCTAATAAACTCATTACCATGTGAGCCCACCCCCTGCCTTGCAATAAATAAAGAATTCTCTTTAATATCTCTGGAATCATCAGTAATAGATGAAATAAAAAGACCATCGAACACATTTGTGTCAATGAAAGGTTTAATAAGAGATAATTTATTCATCTAAATAACTTAAGACATCTTTGGAAATAGCTGCGAATAATGGAGCAGCTACGGCACCGCCAGAATAATTATTAAGTCCAGGCTCATCAATACTGACAAAAATTGTAAGTCTCTTGGAGGTTAATGGTGCAATTCCTGCAAAAGAAGCTATATATTTACTTTGATCATATCCACCCTTTGAGCTAGTTTTATGAGATGTACCTGTTTTTCCTGCAACATCATAATTTGATACTCTTGCTAGGCTTCCAGTTCCATCTGAAACAACTAATTTTAAGGATTCTAATACATCAGCAGCAGCTTTTTCCCCTATTACGCGCTGCTTAAAAACTTCAACATCATCTAAAAAAATTTTAAAATCCTTAAGGTAACCTTCATTAGCAAAAACTGAATATGCTTGAGCTAATTGCAATGGCGAAGCTGTCATGCTGTACCCAAATCCAATAGTTGCAATTTCATGATCAGAAATGTTTTCCCTATAATTAATTACGCCATAAGCAACACTAGGAAAAAATATATTGGGCGGCTTTGAAAGACCAAATCCTTTGTAACCTGAAATCAGCCCTTCTATTCCTACTTGTAAAGCAAGTTTTGAAGCTCCAACTTGGCTTGATTTTGCAATAATTTCATTAATTGTAAGATTATTATAATTTTTTGGATCAGAGACTGTTTTGCCACTCAAATTGATAAATCCTGGACTAGTATCTATTACTTGATTATTAGAAATTATTCCCATATCAATACCCTTGGCTAATGCTAGTGGTTTTATAATTGAACCCGGTTCAAATGCATCGACCAAGGCCCTATTTCTTGTTATCTGCCGTTTGGGACTATTGGGGTTGTATGAAGGGTAGCTTGCAATTGCTAGAATTTCGCCAGAAATATTATCCAACACTATTGCGCTACCTCCTTTTGCATTATTGGCCTCAACAAAACTTAAAAGATGTTTATAAGCATAGAACTGAATCCTACTATCAATAGTTAACTTAATATCAAGACCTTGAATAGCCTCTTGAGTAATTCGAGGTCTCCTGCTTGCGTTTCTATAAATTATTTCTCGTCCTGATACTCCAGATAATTCAGAATCTAAGATATTTTCAAGTCCCTCTAGACCAAATCCATCTTTTCCAGCAAATCCAACTAAAGTAGATACCTGCTCTCCAAGTGGATAGTACCTTTTTTGAAATGACTCAATCTCAATACCAGAAATTTTTAAACTTTTTATGTTCTCATATTGAGAGAAATTTAGATTGGAAAAAATTAGAGTTTTTTTATTAAGTTTTTTTATATCTGAGAAATCTTTTGTGAAAAAAAGAAAATCTTTTAACTTCTCAAAATCTTCCTCTGAAAATTGTTTTAAAGCATATAAATCATACTGATTGATTGACACGGCAAGAGGAAAATTATTTCTATCTAATATACTCCCACGAATTGCGGGGATTGACCTGGAAGTCTCGAGCATACTCTTTCCTTTGGATGTTAAGAAGTCTCCCTCAACATATTTAAGGCTTACCATCCTAAAGACTAAAATAAATAAGCTAATAGCTAAAAAAATATATATTAAATATGCTCGCCAGCTATGACCAAAGTTATTCTTCATAATTTATGTTAGTTGCTTTGGTGATCTCTATCATTTTTAAAATTTCTTTGGCATGACGTTCAACTTTAGCCGGAGAACTTAAATGGTGGTATTCAGTTTTCAAATTAAAATTTATTTCGGTTAATTTATTATTTGCAACCTTAAGATAAGCATTATTTTCATGCTCTTGGCTAAATTGCCATCTAGTTTTGATAATCTCAAGACATAGACAAAGCAGAAAAAAAGTATTGATAAATAATAAATATACAAGGATATTTTTTTTCATAACTTTGAAAAGACTCTCATAACTGCGCTCCTAGAGCGAGGGTTTATTTTTATTTCATTTGTGGACGGTTTAATTTTTTTCTTGATGCAGAAATATGTTTCTTCTACAGAGGGATTGACTGGGATATCTTTGGGCAATTCTTCAATCACAGGTTTAAAAAAATTTTTTACAATTCTGTCCTCTAATGAGTGGAATGAAATAACTACCACAACCCCGCCAACTTTAAGGACATTGCGTAATTTTGAAAGCATTATTTTCAAATGATGCAATTCATTATTAACGTGAATTCTTATTGCTTGAAATGTCTTAGTTGCTGGATGGATTTTGCCAGTTCTTTTAAGAACTGTTTCAATTATTTTTGTGAGTTCAATTGTAGTTTCTATGGATCGAATACTTCTAAACTGAACTATAGCTTTTGCAATTTTTCTTGATGCTTTCTCATCTCCATATTTATACAAAATATCACTTATTTCTTTTTCAGATGCACTATTAAGCCATTCAGATGCTCTAATACCTGAAGATGTATCCATTCTCATATCTAAAGGCCCATCACTTTGAAAACTAAAACCTCTTATTGGGTCATCTAAATGCGTTGAGCAAGTACCAAGATCTAATAAAATTCCATCAAATTGGTGCTGTGTGAATAATGAATCAATTTCAGAATAATTTGCATGATAAATATTAAAACGTGGATCTTTTAGATTGTCTTTACCATATGAGACTGCTTCCAGATCTCGATCCACAGCATGCAATGATCCATCACAGGAAATTCTATTTAAAATTTCCTGAGAATGGCTACCTCGTCCAAAAGTTAAATCTAGATAGGTTCCGGATAAATTATGGAGCAAGAAATCTAATGATTCTTCCAGCAGAACTGGAACATGGAGCATTGCTTTAATCTACTTGCTTTCTCATGAAGGTTGGCACATCAAGGAAATCTATATCCTCTGCAGACGATGTGCCACCTGACTCGACCAATTTATCTATTTTTGGTGTATCTAGGCCCACTGGATTTAGTTGCACTGTTGCTTTTTTTGAATTATCAACTGCTAAAGTTGCTGTTTTTTGATTTACGCCTGTCGCAACAACCGTAACAAGTAATTCCTCTTCATCCATTGAGTCTTCCATGACAGTTCCATAAATAATAGTTGCGTCATCAGCTGTAAATTCTCTAATAACTGAATCAACCTCATCAAAATCAGCCATTGTTGGAGATTTTGCAGTTATGTTTACTAGTATGCCCCTTGCGTCTTTTAGCTCAATGTCTTCAAGCAGCTCTGAGCTGACAGCTTGACTAGCAGCATCAATTCCTCTTTCATCAGCTCTTGATTGACCTGTGCCCATCATGGCTATACCTTTTTCTGACATAACTGTTTTTACATCAGCAAAGTCAACATTTATGTAACCGGGTTTCATAATGATGTCAGATATGCCTTGAACCGCCCCTTTTAAAATGTCATCTGCTTTTGCGAAAGCCTCTTCCATGGACGTTTTTCTTCCTAGAATATCCATTAATTTTTGATTCGGTATTGTAATTAGACTGTCAACTTCTTCAACTAGTTCGGCTATACCTTGTTCAGCTGCAGCTTTTCTTTTGTGACCTTCAAAGTTAAATGGCTTAGTAACTACAGCTACTGTTAAAGCTCCAAGCTCCTTGGCAATTTCTGCAATAATTGGGGCGGCACCGGTTCCTGTTCCTCCTCCCATTCCTGCAGTAATAAAGATCATATCTGCTCCAGATAATAATTCTTCAATTGCAGCTCTATCTCTTTCAGCTGCAGCCCTCCCTACCTTTGGATCTGCTCCAGCTCCCAAACCCCTAGTAACATTATCACCAAGCTTTAGAATAGTAGATCCTTTGGCTCTGTCTAATGCCTGAGAATCAGTGTTTGCGCAGATAAAATCTGCTCCCTGGATCTCATGATTTATCATATGGATGACTGCATTACCTCCAGCACCACCCACACCGATAACTTTGATCTTGGCTAGTCCAGCATTTTCTTCAATTATTTCCCAATTCATTTTCTACCCCTTTAAAAAGATATTGTTTTTAAGCTTTCTGGTAATACAACCTCAAGAATTTCAGTTGATAAAGCGCCGCCTGTTTGCCTCATTTCCCAATTTTTGTCATTCCAGACTTCAAATTTATTTCCCATGCCAATGAATGATACTTTTTGTTCCTTTTGAATTTCTGCATACTCTCTAAGCTCTGAAGGCAACAGTATTAACATTCTGCCTTTTGGATCAAATGCACTCTCGCTAGCATTTCCTAAAATTGTCCATTGTAAGTTTCTTACAATTGGATCAAGGCCTTGTAATGATTGAAGTTCAGTAGATATACTTTTCCAAATAGAGCCTGGATAAACTTTTAATGCTGGATACTGAGGGTCTCTTGTAACAACAATACTTTCTTCATTTTGAGCATAAAGTTGATTTCGGTATTTAGCTGGGACAGCTAACCTTCCCTTTGCATCTATCGAAATTGTTGTAAAACCAAACATAAAGTATAGTAAAAATTAATATCTACACACTTTATACTACATTTATCACACTTTTACACACTTTTTTTAAAAAAAATGAGTTGAGTTGATCTATAAGCCGGATTCTGTATTAAATGGCCATCTATCTAGGCAATATGTCACCATATTGCTCAAGCAACCTACCCGGATCCTAGACGAGTAGCCTAAATGGATCCCTATTTGGTTTTGCTTCAAAGTGGGGTTTACACTGCCGTATTTGTTACCAAATACGCGGTAGGCTCTTACCCTGCCATTTCACCCTTACCAATTTCTTGGCGGTATAATTTCTGTTGCACTTGCCGTGAGCTCACGCTCCCCAGGAATTACCTGGCACTCTACTCTATGAAGTCCGGACTTTCCTCTAACAAATTGTTAGCGGCCATCCGATCAACTCGCAGGCATTTTAATACCTTTTGCTATGATTTAGAAATCTCTAAAAGGAATTTGTAAACTTCTTGCTTGGAAAAAGATGTAATTTTAGCTAAAAGCTTTGATGCATCTGTTGGAGATAAATAATCAAGAAATGGACGGCAAAAATTTTCATCCAAATTTATAGCTTTACTGAAATATGAGCCAGGAGAGATAAGAATTACGAACTCTCCCAATAATTTAATTTCATCATTTTCAATAAGAATTGCTATTTCTTTAATCGTTCCTCTATAAACCGACTCATATTCCTTGGTCATTTCACGACAAATTGCTACCTGAGTATCTGGTCTAAGGACTTCAGAAAAAATTGAAATGGTATTGCTAATCCTCTTTGCAGATTCAAAATAAATATTTGTTGCGTCAGAGTTTTGTAACTTTCTGGCAACTTTTCTTTTTGCTTCATGTTGTTTAGGTAAAAAACCATTAAATAAGAATTTATCTGATGGCAGGCCTGAAAGAATAACAGCATTTATCACTGCCGATGCTCCTGGGAGGACGGTAAAAGAAATATCTTCATTGATGCACCTTTTAATTAATGGATAGCCTGGATCAGATATAAGCGGCGCCCCTGCATCAGATATAAGTGCTATTGTTTTTCCGCCTTTAATTAGATTAATAATTTCATCGCTAGCTTGATCCTCATTATGTTCATGAAATGGTTTTGTTTTCTTTTGAATATCAAAATGTTGCATTAGTTTTGCAGCAACTCTAGTATCTTCTGCAAAAATTTTATCTACTTCATTCAAAGTATTAATTGACCTCAATGAGAAATCATTTAAATTACCAATGGGGGTACAAATTATATAAAGCATGGAATTAACTTGATGATTTTAAAAAAAAATAAATATTTAACTCTTTTTATAACATTTATTATATTAGCATCATGCTCAACAACATCGAAAAATTTAGAAATTAATTCACCAGAACCTGAAACGCATGACTCAAAAGATTTTAAAGAAATGATGGACTATCAAAGTTACTCTCTTTATGACTTAGAAACAATCCAGAGGATCATTGAAATTGATATTTTGGATGAAAAACAGCTAATAGATGCAAAATTATTAAAAAATAATTATCAAAAAATTCTATCCAAGAAAAAATACTCTCTTGAGCTCAACCTTAATCAGCAATACTCTAAAGAGATTATAGAATTAATCTATAAATTTAATCTTCCAGTTAAGATTTTGTGGGATGAAAATAAACAAAGCTCACTCCCTGAAAATTTACTTACAGATAAAATTAATGGTTTCTGCTCAAGCATT
>Ga0208410_1000906_pt1 | contig 16268 bp, 9 predicted proteins | sample ETN02SmetaG_3_FD_185787 | JGI IMG/M metagenome (GOLD analysis project Ga0208410, IMG submission 185787) | Marine microbial and viral communities from oxygen minimum zone, Eastern Pacific Ocean - ETNP2014F10-02SV257 (SPAdes) (version 2) | ecosystem: Environmental > Aquatic > Marine > Oceanic ... | reverse complement strand
ATAGACTCTTGAATGATGGGGCCACCAGTCTCACCATCGCTATCATTGTCTATCCGATCCTTATCGTTTCCTGGGGTCTCAATGAAGGAGGTAGCTCCAACACCAACTGGATCTGTCCCAAAGGCGGGACCCCCAATATTATCATCATCCAGCGACCAAGCGATGTCCGTAACCAAATCGAAGTCAATCACATCATCATCACAGTCGCCATTACCACCAACGCAGTTTGCTAGCCAATACCCGAATGAGACTTGATCGTAGTCTTGGGTGCCATCGTTTTGGACCTCATGGAGTAAAAAGACTACATCCTCAATCAAAATTTGTTTCCATTCCATTGCTCGGACGCCAACCAATATACCAGCTCCCTTACGTGTGAGATCTGTGGTGTCTGGGGTATATGGGTGTCCAACGATATAGTTCCTATCATCGGATATCTTGTAGTAGACCTCTTGACCTGCATTGAACTGGTTTTTTCCAAAGTAGCCACTCCAGGACCCAGTCCAGCCAGGATCGTTCTCATCTTCGTTCTTATCTGGCCAGGATAGAGGCCAGGTGCTCTCATCATCGCTGATGGCTATTTTGGTAGAGTTGGGGTTCAGGTAGCCAGGGACAGGTTCCCACATCATGGAGTTCCCTTCCTGGTCGCTTCGATGTGTAACGGTAACAAGGGGTCTTTGTTCTCCACTATCCGTGGTCACCATGGCACCGACATACAGAGCTTGGTATGCAATGTATCCTCTGCCGCTGTTCGTGGGCCACTCGTAAAAAAAGCTTCCAGCTACACCTGAATTACCGCTAGACCCCCAATTATGAATAGAGGCTCTTACTCTGTTCACATCTATATTCGTAATACGTCTAAAATTAGGATCACCTCTTTCTTCAGATTGCCCAAAAAGATTACCCAATATGGATAAGAGGATAGAAACAAAAAGTATTTGGTTTTTTAAAGAGAATGTCATTTCACTATGGTTAGTTCTTTATTTTTTATCCATAAACTTCCAAATAATGGTATTTTAAAAATAAGCCTTACCATGAAAGTTGTAATCCGAATTGAATCTGTCTAGGAGGGTCATACCAATCGGGTCTATTGAAAAAATCATCTAATGTATTTGGTCTCATGGGTTCAAAGGGACTTATGATCTCTGCTCTTGACCTTTCAATTGTCTCATCTGCTTTACCGGAGTCTCCGTAAACAGAAATTTGATTTCTTCTATCAGTGAGATTTTGAACTCGAACATAAATTTTTCCATTTATTTTTCCAAAATTAATTTGCCTCTGCAATCTTAGATCAATTCTAAAGGTAGTTGGTTTACGTCTACTATTTCTCAATAGTACGTTTGATAGCACTTCACCCTGGCTCTCGTAGTTTGTAATGATAGGAGTATATGGATAACCTGTTCCATATTGAAATACGGCATTTGCACTCCATTTCTTGTAATTCCCAAATACCGAACCATTGAGGCTATGTGTTTGGTCCCAGTCTAATGGAATGATTGATCGAGAAGGTTCATTTCCAGCAAGAACAGCACCGAATTCTTCTACGGGGTTTGAATTTGCTCCTTCAGCAATTTGGTAAGTATAGTCTAACTGCCCTCCGAACAAACTGCTAAACCTCCTGTATAGTGTCGCAATGATTCCTCTTGAGTTTGAATAATCCTTATTCACGAAAGTGTAATACGCTTTTCCATCGCCAAGATCTATTGGGATTCCGCTTGACACGTAGTCTCTTGCGTCTCGGTAAAATGCTCTTAATTCTAATTTCGTATTTGTGGCTATCGCCTGTTTAAGACCCAGTTCGTAACTAACGGTGGTCTCAGGTTTAAGGTCGGGATTACCAAATATTCCAAAGTTTGAACCTGTTTCGCTTAACTTATAATCCGTATCATCATATAAAAGAGAAAAGTCAGGAATCTTAAAGAAATATCCATAAGCAAAATGAATGACCCCCTTATCAGAGATGGGGTAGGCAACTGCAGCCCTGGGACTGAGCAATGATTTTGTAGTGGTATTTTTCCACCAACCTGTTCTTGTATTTAGATCTGGTTGATCATTAAAACGATCATAGTAGTCTGCATAGGTATAATAGATCTCATTACCACTGCTATCAATTTCTGTGTAAGAAATATCACCCCAGTTAATATTCTCCAGATTCATCAATGAAAGACTATCCAAGGCAGGATTTCTAGGGTCTTTGATGTATGGTTCATGGATGTTATTTGGGACTTTTGCTTTTGGATCAAAACTTTCATACCTTAGACCAAAATTAATAATCATGTCTCCATATTCGATCTTGTCCTGTGCATATAATGCAATCTCAGTTGGGTTATATCTGTAATTATTTCTTGTAAAACTTCCAATCTCAGGGATCAATGGTGTGTAGATTTGATCTGTAAGTGTCGAATCTAAGATGGAGTAACTGTCTAATGTGAGTAGATGTTCTGAGATGTCGATTCCTAATTTTACTTGATTGTATTTATTAATCTGGCTTGTGAAATCCACCTTGTAGTTTCGTGTTCTAGTCTCTCTATTGAAACGCCTGTTATCAACACCTGCTCTATAAAGAGAATAAGCAGGGTAGTATTGGACCTGGTCACCATATTCAGCAATGATATGTTCAGGTATTTCATATTCAAGCTGGGAAAGAAACAGGCTATCGGGTGTTATGTATCTTTTATCATTTGGACTTTCAAAGAGATAACTCTCGTACTTATATCTATTTTCAGATATGTTTATCTGGAAAAAACTAGAGGGAGATAATGAGTGGGAAATGCTAAAGCTTAAGAAGCTTCCATTGTTGTAGTTAGTTAGTTGCGCATTTTCAAGGAGCTGTAATACATGGTTAAAGTCTTGGCTCTCTCTTGAATTCAATATGGAATTGATTTTTATGCTTGTTCCTTTTAAAATATTGAAAGTTAATTTATTTTGGGTAGACCATGATGAATACCAGTTTAGCCCTTTGTAATAAGGACTTTTTTGTATTTCATTACCATCAAAATATAAATTCTCATTTTTATCCTTGAAGACAGAATCCCCATAAATCGTAAATGTTTGAAGTCCATTTAGCCATCCATTTGAACTGTTAATTCTTCCACTCGAGTAAAATGTTACCTTATCTTTGATCAGAGGTCCGCTAAGAGTTCCAGATATGCTGTGGTCATCTTGAGAATTAAAATTATCAAGATCATTGTAGAGTGGGTCGTTGCTAAGATAGTCACCTGAGTAGGTGTGGAAGGATCCTTCAAGCTGGTTACCACCATCTTTGGTGACCATATTTACCACTCCCGTGAGTGCCTTACCATATTCGGCGTTGAAAGTACCACTGATGACCTGCAGTTCTTGTATGTTATCATTTTCAATCTGTATACCAATGCCTCCATTGTAAGAATCAGACATGGGAATTCCATCAACCATATATGATACCTCGCTTGTTCTGCCTCCTCGCATGTGGATTCCACCATCTGAATCAACCGTGACACCTCCTTGCAAGCGTAAGACCTCAGAAACTTCAGTGACGGGCATACTTTCTAATTCTTCAGAGGAAATGATAGCTTCTGATTGTGTAACATCAAACTGAATTAATTTCTTTTCTGCAATGACGACTACTTCGTCTCCAGATATCACGCTACTAATCATCAATCCATTGAGTACAGTAGTTTTATCTGAAAATATTACCACCTCTTCATTCAGTATCTTTTTGTATCCTATCATTTCAAACCGAATGGTATAAACGTTTGGAGGAATATTTAATATTGTGTATTCACCCTCGTTATTCGATGATGATCCTAAGTACGTTCCATCCAAAACTATGTTACAACCAATTAATGGTTCGCCAGTACTTTCATCGAGGATTTTCCCTGTTAGTTTTCCTGTTGTTCCCCCAAGAATAAATGAAATTAATGAAGCAGTAATGCATGACATTTTGATTATTAATTTCATTTTAAACTCATAGAGTAAAACCCTTAATGGTAATACTATCGATTATTACGCTTGTATTAGACAATATATCTTTCTTGAAATGAGAATATTTTTCCTCAAAAAGACCATTGATATTACCTATATGATTCTTATCTAATTTATCTAGAACGTGTTTGATCATCATCTTATTTTTTTCAAATGAAAAGGTTTCCCCAAATGATATTTCTTGATAAACCTTCTGTCTTTTTGCATCATATAAAAACTGTTCACGGCAAATTAATCCAATGATACTTTGCTCTAGATCTAGTGGTGTTCTGATTTTCGAGAGTTGTTTTTTAGACAGATTAGATAATCTTTCAATTGATTTTAATACGTTCCAATTCCCATTTCTATAAGTAACCATAGGTTCTTCATGTAGATTTTCTATTTGCTTATAACCTATGGATTTAATTGATATATGTAATTGTTCTATGATATCTCTATTGATATCTATCTCTAAGGATTTTGATGTACTATCCATGAAATTAATTAGTCTTTGTTTTTGTTTATAATATTTGACTGTATTGGTCAACTTTTCTCTTTTTAATTGAAATGCATTTTCTGTTAATAATTCATTGGTCTCTACACTAATTAATTCAATGATACTATATCCATCTGAAGTTCGGACTGGCTCCGAGATTTCACCAGGAATCAAAGAATAGAGATGATAAGCAAAAACAGGATCGAGATCATCAAATTCGTGCCACCCTATATCACCACCATTGAAACGTAGGACTGAATCTTGAAAGCATTCAAGAGCCAGAGTTTCCCACTCATCATTGAGAAGTAGTCTTTCATATAATTCTAAGATCTGCTGCTCATTACGGGAAAATAAATGTCGAGCATGAACCTTTTGATTTTGCCAAGTAAAAAATTTTCTAGCCTCCAGATCAGTTGTTTCAAAATCTATGTTGATTTTTTGATCAAAATAGTAGTTTAAAAGCATTTGCTGATAAATTTCATTAATACTTTTAACATATGAGGAATCATTTTCAAGCTTATTTTCTTTAGCATATTTCAAGATTAATTTTTCATCAACCAATTTGTTCAGAAATGAATATCTTGTGAGCAAGTTATCTGATTGCAAGGTATTGGCCATATATTCTTTGTATTGGTCTTTAAAAGTAGATAGTCGTATTACCTCATCATCAACTTTTACTATGGCTTTTTGCACATCCTTTTCACATGAATGGAAAACAAGGATTAACATTAAAATGGAAAAATTATTGATTAATCTATTTAAGATTATGTTTATCAATTTTTAAAGAACTTTTTTCTAAGATCAAATGGGTCAGACTCGGATACACCAGGTTGGGTATTTCTAATTTGGCCATTAGTAGTCTCATATTGAGGCAAGTCTTCATCATAATTAATCGAATCAGAGTAGATGATTGAATCATTTTCAAGGTCTAGTACAACTATTTTTTGACTTTGAGTTGAGACATCAATTCCAGAAAAAAATTGGCTCATATGGGATAGCTTTTTGAATAAGGTTCAGAGAACAGTAATTAATGTAGCCTCGAGTATGTTTTCAAAATGGAAAAGAGTCGAATCTAAGAAAAAGGGCTCAAAAAGTTGGGCCCTTTTTCTTAGATCAGTATTATTTTAACAAAGTCATTTTCTTTACTTGTCTAAACTCATTTCCGGCTCTGAATTCATATAGATAGACACCACTTGGAACAGAGATACCAGAGCGATTTTTACCATTCCAGGTAATCTTGTAATTACCTCCAGGAACAGATCTTCTATCAAAAGAATAGATTTCTTCACCTGTTAATGAATAAACTGAAAAACTAATATCAGATTCGATTGGCAAGGAAAATTCCATTTCTGTTTTAGGGTTAAATGGATTAGGATAATTATTGCTTATGCGATATTCAGAAGGTAAGGCTGTATTCTCACTTTCATCATTTGCCATGAGAACGATACAGATGCCCTCTGGGTCCCAGGCTTCCTGACCATCGTTCTCATCAAGATAGAACTCCGTATCGACTGGGAATCTGTAACTATTTGGCCATTCACAATTAGCATTCAAATTTTGATGTACATATCTGATTCTTGGCACTCCACCAAGACCGCCACCAGCTTCATCATTTTCTGTACTTTCTGATAGGTCATACCAGCCCCACTTGTAGTATATGCACCAAGGGACAGGACCATGCAGAGTAACAGGGAATTCATATAATCCATTTCCAACAGCTTCAGCTGCATAATGGTTTAGATCCTGACCATCTGAATAACCTTGTGAGAAATTAAGCCACTTATCATGTGTACGAAGATAAATAGAATCTTCAGAGGCATTGAAACCTTCCACTCCGTACATATCAATGGAAAAAATCACATCAACTGATGTTCCTTCTGGAATAACTGATCCTGGGAATGCATCATAATACGATTCACTTGGTAGTTCTACTAGACCAGTGCCATCATCCTCTCCAAGTATGAACTTACGATTACCTTCATATTGAGGGGAGGTCTCCCAACCGATCCAATCCACTATGAATGGATTTCCTTCAGAATCATAGGAATCAAATCTTTCAGCTAAACCAGCAATAGATGCTTCAGAAAGGTGCATATAATAGGCAAATTCATGTTCAGAATCTGGTAAAGAGGTTACTTCAATTGCATGGCTGAAAAAGTTTGTTCCAGGAGTTCGAGTCATTGTACACTCTGTACAATCACCCCAATTATTAAAACTTCCTCTAACTTGCATTTCATCACCATTTGCGATATTGAATGCCCGCATTCCAGGATTATTCTCCTCATCAAGCCATTCTGTCATATCGACACTGAACAAGACTGTTTTCGTAATTTCTTCGCCACCTACATCTTCGATAACATAATCAGTTGCTCCGTGAAGAGTTAGTAGGTCATCTTCAAGGTTGAAGGCAGGATTGCTTCCAACAATTAGCCAGGTTCCCCAGCCATCCGTACCATCACAATATTCACAAGAAGTACCATCACCATTATCAGTATCAATGGCTCCCCACTCATGATCTCCAGCATCTACAGTCATAAGAACACTCCAGATGTTGTCATCTGCTACTTCGTCTCCACCATTGACACCATCATCATGCATTTGTACTGGATACCAATCATTGGGTGAACCTTTCCACATGAGATCGGTCCACTCGCCCGTTTCATCATGGACTGTAAATAAAACAACCCCTTCTGAAACTGCCATATCTGGAGGTATGACATAATCAACCGTCCCAGTGACTTCTGAGCCACTAACGGAAAATTGTTGATTACTTCCACTAATCAACCAGGTACCCCATCCATCGGTGCCATCACAAGCTTCACATGTAGTGCCATCATTATTATCTGTGTCTATGGCCCCCCATTCATAATCTCCATCTGTGATTACAGCATACTGTGCTGTCCAAATGTTATCATCAGCCGTGACATCGCCATTGGTTCCATCATCATAAGCATGAAAAAGATTCCAGTCTGACATGCTACCTTTTACTCTAATGTCTTCTTTCAGCCATGTTTGATCATCTACGGTAAATGTAACTAGCGATGAAACTGATGGATCATATGCTGTGATTGGTCCCATACTATGACCTGTGTTGTCCTCACTATCTGGATCATCATTACTATCATATGATACCCAATACTCTAGGATATGCGAGCCTTCATTACTTCCTACTGTAAAATCAACAGTGACATGAAATGTATCTGGGGTTTCCTCTGAAGCAGAGGAGCTTGCTGCAACATCGCTGATGTATACTGCCCAGTGTGAACCTTCAACAGGCGGATGATTACTTTGTAAAGAGTCTTCCCAGCCTTCATCTATACCTGCGCTACTAGTTAGGGATGCATCTGAACCATTGCCAAGGTAAGACAGTGTTCCATCGCCTTGTTGCGGAGAGGTAAATGTGACACTGTTTATTGTCCAATCTTCTGGTTTTTGGACTGCATATAACATTGCACGTGCACCATCATTATTGGTTTGAATGACTTCATTGGTAGTTGAAAAAGTACTGCCTACTGCCGCGTGATTTGGTTGAACCTTAAGTTCCATTTCTAAACAACCTGTTAGAGTCAAACCAGCTAGACTTAGAATAAGAATAAAATTATCTTTTAATTTCATGTTTTGTTTCTCCTATTGGCCTTTTTAATAAAAAGTAAACACTAAATTTGTATACTACAGTATAACATACAAAAAGTTGATTTTCTATGTCAATTTCTTTCAAATCGATTAGGAAAGTAATCTAATTCAATTCTCCATCTTCTTTAGGTGAATCACTTGACCGCCACCACTAGCCAGTTCCATGGCCATTAAATTGTTTTTTGATACTATTCTATTAAAAATCTCATAATCTAAAGGATTAGAAAGCCAATCTGTTGACTTTCCATCTGCGTATATCTTGGCATTGTATAAACCCTCATCTAAAAAGGAAAGTTCAAATTTCAATGTTCTGCTTTCCTCATTTGTGATACCGCCAATATACCAGTCGTTGTTCTCTCTATCTTTCCTAGCAATAGTCAGATACTTTTCAATTTCTCCATTCAAAACAATTGTTGTATCCCAACTCACGGGCACACCTTTTATGAATTCGAATGCATCTGGATATCTATCATAATTTTCTATGAAATCTGCAGCCATTTGTAATGGACTATGAATAATAACATAAAGTGCCAGTTGTTTTGATAAGGTTGTAGATACTCGTGGTAATGTCACATCTGGATAGCCAGTAATGGAGTTTTCATTGGAGCCATTTAAATCTAAAAATGGAATAAAAAGTGTATCTAAACCATAAGGGTTACCATTGTCATCAACAGTAAAGAATAAATTATTTTTTATCCCAAGAGCTTCCAACAGCCATATGTTATTTTTACCTGTGATTGGATGATCAGAAGTAACTCCCCATTCCCATTCACCAGGTTGGAAATATTCATTAACTGTCCAATGGGTTATTTTTTTATTGTTATCAATAGTCGTTTTCTTTTCCATCTTTTTATCAAACCATACGGATTCACTACTCTTGAATCTTAGATTTTGAAAATCATTTCCACTGTCGATCACGGTAATGGTCAGAGGAAATTCAATATCATTATTTATGTCTAAATTTTCATATAAAATATCAAATATGCCTGGTGTGAAATCCATAGGTGCGCCAAGCATTCTTGTAAAAGGGAGTATAAGGGTATGATTTGGCGGATTCCCATTAGACCAGGCATTGTATTCCATGCCTCTAGATCCTTCTCTTGTTAGCATATTAGGATAGGTTCTTCTTTCGCCAGTATCTTTTATGGGCTCATGGAAATTGATACCTAGCTTATATTCAAATGCTTTTTCAAGCACATTTCTAAAATATTGGACTCCATATTGTCCGTAATGAAATTCTAATCTATCTAATTTTGATCCTACATGACCAATCTTCACATTTTTAATGCCAAGTTCATTTAGTAAAGAAAAAGCCGAATCAATTTGAGAGAGATAGTTTTTCGTGCTGGCCATTGTCTCGTGGTAGGCTTGTATGGATACACCTTTGGATTTTGCATATTCTTGGACTTTTCTCATATCAAAATCTGGTGTGGATCTTGTAAAACTCACTGATACTGAATCTTTAGGAAACAAACTCTCCCATCCAGATGCCCAACCCTCAATGAGAACTTCATTAATGCCATGTTTTGAAGCAAAATCTATGTATTTAAAACTTCTTTCATTTGTTGCGCCATGCCTAGGTCCTTCATTCCAAGTCCATTTACCAATTATCATTCCCCACCAAATCCCTATGTATTTTGAAGGTTTGATCCATGACATATCATCAATCACACTCGGTTCATTACAGTTTAGCATCAAGTCAGACATAATTAAATCTTTAGCCTCGTTAGCAATGATCACTGTGCGCCAGGGACTTTGAAATGGTAATTGTAGTCTTACTTTATCACCATTTCGCCAAGGAGCCAGATCGCAAATTAACGTTTGATTATTGCTATATAGTTGCATACTAGAATAGTTTTTTAAGGCGGCTTCGTGGATGCTGAGGTGAGTGCCATCACTATATTTCAAAGTTAGTGGTGTGTGGCACGTATCCATTGCTGAAACTTTTGATTGTTGGTAAAGGTATTCATACCTGTTCTCTCCATATGCTGGGGTCCACCACGCATCTGCATCTTCAACTAAATTAAATTCTGTAAGTTCATTAACCATTATCAAGGAGTCTTGTTTTTGATTGGCATCATGCATATTGTACCGAAATGCAATACCATCATTATAAACTCTAAAAATTATTTTTCCAGTTTCAAGATCTTTTTCATTTTCGAAAAAAATGATTATTTCATTATACACATCTTGAACAATTCTTTTCTCTCCCCATGGTAATTCCCAAGCATTATCGTGAAATTTTCTTTCAACTCTAATTACATCATGATTTATGGGGAATGCCATGCCACTTTTGAATGCAATTCCAACTTTAGAATTAAAGAGTACTTTTTTCTCTTTGAAGATGACGTCATAAAAAAAATCGTTGTTTTGCTTTTTAAATTGTACTGCAATTTCTTTATTAGGTGATTCAAAGTGAATCAAATCTTTTTGTAGGGTGCATCCGAATGTTATGAATACCAAAAACAATATGGTTTTTAATGCAAAACTCATCTATAAAATTAAATTTTCAGTATTACATAAAATGAAAAAAATTATTATTTGCAATTATTAATGAATTTCTAATACCAAAGTAGATTTTCCAGAGATGTTTATTTCCCTTGATAGATAGTGTAGCCGATCATTTATTATGTTCACCCCTTTTGTTCGACCCTTAATCGTTTCATTGAAGTGATCTGGATAGACTGTCTTTGCTCTGTCATTATTATTGATAATTACCATGACCATTTCATTCTCGTATCTTCTAAAATAGACATAGATTCCATCTTGTACTGGATAGTGGATCAGGTCACCTTTAGCTATGGCGAGGTTATTTTTTCTCCAGTTTAATAATTTTTTAAGGTAGTTCTGTGCATCTAATTCTCTTTCATTAAGACCATGCCCCGTAAAGGCATTTTTGTCATCATTTGGCCATCCTCCGGGGAAGTCTTTACGGAGTTCACCATGGTCGTCAGTACTGGCCATGGCAATTTCCGTACCATAGTAAATCTGAGGTATGCCCCGAATCGTACAGATGATGGACATTGCCATCTTATACAGGTCCATTCGCTCATTCAATAGTGAGTATATCCTAGCCATGTCATGGTTTCCAGCAAATACCACTAGGTTATATGGGTTACCATATTGGAAATCATTTGCCAAGACACGAAAAATATTTCCAATGCCACTATCCCAAGTATCTTTCTCCAAGAGGCCTTTAATTAGGGCATTTTGTAATGGAAAATCCATCATGCTTGGAATGAAAGAAACATAATCATCATGTCTTTTACTATCTTTTTGCCAGTAAGAGACCATGGTAGAGTTGGAGGACCATTCTTCACCCACAAAGTTAAAATTTGGGTATTCAGTCGCTAATCTCATGCTCCAAGTAGAAAGAAAATCTTTATCAACATAAGGATAGGTGTCAACTCGGAAACCTGAAAGATTTGCATATTCAATCCACCAAATAGAGGCTTGTATGAGGTATGTTTCAAGTAGCTCATTTCTTTGATTTAGATCTGGCATTGATTTTACAAACCAACCATCTGTAAATAGATTTTTTTCAGACTTGGTTAAATGAGGGTCATGTACGGATTCATGGATATGGTTTGTTCCAATGAATTTTCCACCATTATTGATCCAATCCTCAGATGGCAGATCATCCATCCACCAATGTCCAGATCCAATATGATTTAATATTAGATCCTTTATGATTCCTATACCTCTTTCACGTGCTTTTTCTGACAACTCCAAGTAAAGTTTGTTATTCCCAAAACGTGAATCAATGTTATAATAGTCTGTGGTCGAATATCCATGATATGAATAGGTTTTTTGATCATTCTCAAGGACTGGGTTTAACCATAATTGAGTAAAACCCATTTGCTCTAAATAGTCTAATCTGTCAATGATGCCTTTAATGTCACCACCATGTCTTCCATCTTTATCTTTCCTTCTTGATTTTTCTTTTAGACCAGATACATCATCATTTTTTTTATCACCATTTGCATAGCGATCAGGAGTTATCAAATAAATAACATCCCCTGGATCAAACCCTTTTCTATTTTTGGAATTTGAATCCCTTTCATGCAACACGTATCTATACTCAGCCTCCACTTTTCCTAATCTAATGAATTGGATGTCAAAACTTCCTGTAACTGCATCTTTCAGGGAGAGGTCAATGAACATATAATTATTATTCTCCATTCGATTTACCCTCAGGATCTCTACGCCTTCATACTCAATTTGTGGTTGTAGGAAAGATATGTTCCTACCATGGACCATTAACTGCAATTTCTCTGACTCCATTCCAGTCCACCAAAATGGTGGTTCCAAGTGTTCTATCTCATAGGCCATTATATTGGTGACCAAACAAGATATTGCAATGGTCAATGATTTAATTTGAACAATGATTTTTTTCATGATCCAAGGAGGAAAAATTTCTATTCCAATCATCGCATATTGCTAATTTATATATTCGTATATCATCATTAATTTTAACATAACTAGTATCGCCATACCTTAAATATATGATTCTAATAAGCTCAATGATTGTGATTGAAATGTTGGCGCATACCTTTTCAGACTTGATAATAGATATATATAATTATAGGGAGCTGTAATACGATTGCTTTGAGAAGATACATTCTCCCTAACCTACTTAACTCAAACTAATATGGTACCAATGAAAAAAATACTCAATCTCGTTTTACTCTTTTCTTTTTGTCTTGGAATGGAGTCCAAAAGAAAAACATACGATATTCTAATATTGAATGAGGAGATCAACATAGATGGATTTTTAAATGAGTCCATATGGAGTAAAGGGTCTCCTATGACAAACTTCATACAAAAAGATCCACAGCCAGGAGCTCCAGCAAAAAATAACACGGAGGTGAGAATCGCCATAGATGATGAATATGTTTATGTAGGAGCATACCTTTTTGATAGTTCACCTGATTCGATAGCACGTCAAATAATTAGACGAGATGGTTGGGGATATTCAGACTGGTTTGCAATGGGAATAGATAGTTACTTTGATAGGAGAACCTGTTTTGGCTTTTGGGTCAATCCAAGTGGGTCAATGAGGGACGTGTTGCATTACAATGATACGGAAACCGATAATTCTTGGGATGCAGTTTGGGAGGCAGAGGCAGTCATACACGAAAATGGCTGGTCTACTGAGATGAAGATACCTCTATCCCAACTAAGATATAATCCTTCCAATGAAGATCAAGTTTGGGGACTTAATTTTTATCGAAAAACAGCACGTTATGGAGAAGAAAGTTTTTGGGAACCCATCCTGATGGAGACCAAGGGCTTTGTTTCACAGTTTGGAAATCTAACAGGACTTAACCTGCCAAAACAAAAAAAACGCGTTGAAGTATTACCCTATATTGCTGGCAAGAACTTATTAGAAGAAGGTTCAATTAATGACCCCTACTGGGAACAAAATAATTTGTCTGGAAATATGGGAGTTGATTTGAAAGTTGGAGTTGGTTCTAATTTCACTTTGACAGGAACAATTTTCCCAGATTTTGGACAGGTTGAGGCAGACCCAGCAAATTTGAATTTATCAGCCTTTGAAACATTCTTTGAAGAGAGGCGTCCATTCTTTTTGGAAGGAACGGACATCTTCCAGTTTGGAAAGACACGTTCTTTTTCTTCTGGGGGTTCGAATTTATTTTATTCTCGTCGAATTGGTAGAGAGCCTAGAGGATATATATCTGATGAAAATACTCAATTTGAGGATTATCCCTCACAAACTGATATCATCACTGCTCTTAAATTTAGTGGTAAGACTAAAAATGGTATTTCCATAGGTATCTTGGATGCAATAACTCAAGAAGAAAAGGCCTTTTATATTGATTCATTGGGAAATGAAAGATCGCAATCCATTGAACCGTTTTCTAATTCATTGGTTTTACGATTGAAAAAAGATATGAGGGATGGCAAGGTTGTTTTAGGAAGTTTCATGACACATAAAACAAATGACCTTTCATCAATCTACTTAGATTCATTATTCCTAAAAGATGCTCTTGTGATGGGTGCAGACTTTGAGTACGCACTCCCAGATCCATCCTGGGTATTAAGTGGATATGCTGCAAAATCAAATATTAGAGGACACTCGAATATCATTACTCAAATTCAAAATAGTTCAAGCCATTATTTTCAGCGTCCTGATGATGATATCTTTGTTGATAGTTCTTTGACAAGTCTAGAAGGTATGGGGTCTGAAATTAGTCTTACCAAAATCTCAGGAAAAAATGTAAAGGGCTCAATGACATTTGGTCAATCCAGTCCTGGTTATGACTTGAATGAGTTAGGATATATGAGGTCAGCAAACCTTAAAAAGTTTAATAGTTCAATTGAGTATGAAGACTTTGTACCAAAAAAATATTGGCAGGTATTATCTTTAAGTGTTGGTACATGGCAAGATTGGGATTATGCATGGGATTATGGAAGCTCAGGTATGAATTCTGATATGTGGATACGCTTTCATAATTGGCATACGATGTCATTTGAATTTGGCAAGTCATTTGGTGGGATAAGACGTAACCTTACAAGAGGGGGTCCGGTTGCAAAAAGTCCAACCTTTTATCGATACGTCATTGCATATAGAACAGATAGAAGAAAAAACATCAATGCATTCATTCGATTTGGGAATAGGGATGCTGTAGATGGAGAATATGATAAATCAATCAGAACTGGAATCAATTTCAGACCAAATCCTCAATGGGAGATTGAGCTTGATGTGTTTAAAAATAAAGAGTTTGATACGGATCAGTATGTCACAACAATTTCAGACCCCATTGCTACTGATACCTATGGTTCAAGGTATATTTTCACGGACATAAGTGCCGAATCCAGCGGTCTAACACTTGAGGCAAGTTTCATAAAGTCACCGAAATTATCTTTTCAATTTTTCTTACAGCCAGAGTTTTCTAACTATGGTTATGATGGTCTTAAAGAATTTTTGAACCCTGGTCAATATGATTATATGTACTATGATGATAATCAAATCAGTGAAATTGATGATAGCACAATCGAAATAGATCCAGATGCAACTGGCCCAGCTCCGTCATTCCTTTTATCAAGTGACTATATAAGAGGGTTCAATTTCCTTTCTCTGCGATCAAATTTCATTTTGAAATGGGAATACAGACCTGGATCATCCCTTTTCTTCGTTTGGCAGCAACAAAGAGATCATTTTGAGGTTACAGATAATAGATTGAATCTTAATGATGGTTTTGAAAAATTGATGAATTCACAGTCAATCAATACTTTTATGGTGAAAGTGGCTTATTGGCTTAGTTCTTGATTTTTACAACATAATCAAGTCTTAATTCCTCAAGAAGATCGTCATATCCAAGGCATCTTCCCTTCAGTATTGTAGAATCTCCAATGCTCAAATTAGACTTGACTGAAGAATCCGTAGAGCATATCAAACGATGGTCAAGGATAACAAATGAGCTATCAAAACCAGTGACCTTGCCCCTAAACTGTACGACCTGATTAATCAATTCAGTTCCTTCATTCATTTGGAATCTCCAAATCAGATCATGGGAGTCAGTGATGAGTATTGGTTCTTTTGCCTTGTAATCAGGTTTTAGGGATTTGGTATAATATGCAAATGCAACCAGCGCTACCAATGGCAACACGGAACGAAATATTTTCCAATTCATTTCAGCGCGCGTCATTTCAATCGAATTTTATAATAACATAATAACGTGGTTCAATTACACCCCTTTCTCTCTTATCAAGTATTTCGTATTTGGTATAACCATAATAACTTTTTATGAGGTCAATATACTGCTCTAAGGTTTTTTCCCTCTTTTTATTTGTCAACCTTGTGTGGTTTCCTCGCTGTTCAATAAAGGTCAAGGTGTACTTGTCTTTATCATTCTTATCCTTTCTCATTTTGCTTAAGAATATTCTATCTTTGCTCATATTGACCTCATTACCAAAATAATCAATAGGAGATGAACAACTTGATGCGATTAGAATCACAGGTAATAGTCTACATATTGCTGAAAATTTTTTATATGAATTAAACATTAAAATAAATAGGATAGTTTGTTCTAGGAATAATCTATTCAAATTCAAAATAATTATATGGCTTGAAAGGTGTAATTGAAAATATTTTCCATTTATTATCAACTTTTCTGAATGAGTACATAGCAGCACCTGTAAAATAGTTAGAATTATTCTTATCTATTCTTGAATA
>Ga0208410_1000903_pt1 | contig 16286 bp, 18 predicted proteins | sample ETN02SmetaG_3_FD_185787 | JGI IMG/M metagenome (GOLD analysis project Ga0208410, IMG submission 185787) | Marine microbial and viral communities from oxygen minimum zone, Eastern Pacific Ocean - ETNP2014F10-02SV257 (SPAdes) (version 2) | ecosystem: Environmental > Aquatic > Marine > Oceanic ... | reverse complement strand
AATTATAATTTCTAAAGACTTCTTCTTCATCTGCTGTAATACCAATAGACTCCAATAGTTCTTTATTAGTTTTGTTCATCTTTAGGGGCACCAAACATACTAACAACTAACTTATCAGCTATTTCTTGTAATTCTTTTTCGGATAAATCTTTGTTTTGTTCTTTAACTAAATCATCAAATTCAAGAGTTAATATACCTTTTTCGCCATTAACATCAACTATTTCAAATTCTTCATCAATAGTATCATCTGCGTCAATTTCATAACTGCTTGGCTTTTTCTTGGAGTCGGACATCTTCAAGTTTCCTTTCGTTTTGTTTTGCTTCTTTTATTAATCGTTCAAGTATTATTGGCGACCTTAATCTACCAAAATGACCTTCTGGGCTTTCTAAATTAATTATTTGATAATTAAATTTTTCAAGTATCATTATTTGTTTTATCAATGACTCTCGTTCATATTCTAATCTAACTCTTTTTCTTCTTTCAGCATTTATCTTAGAGTTCATTATAAGTTTCGTAACCATTATAGTTTTCCTTTTAAGAAATTATCTATAAATTCTCTTTCATCTGTATCATCACTTTGAATTACATAACTATCAGTTCTTGTGGATTTCGGCGATACTTTACTATGTCCTCGTCTGCGAATCTTCACCAGAGGGCTTCTTTCGGCTTCGTTTTTTTGTAAAACTACACTTTCTTGTGTTGTAAATCGAAAACCACAATTTAAACACTCTCGTCTGCGCCTAATAGAATCGTCTGCTTTTCTACTTTCTAGCACTTTACTTTTTTTATGATTACATTTACTACAATTCATTTAATTACCATGGTATTTCATCATCAAAAGGTTCGTGGTATTTTCTATCTTTATCATGTCCTGTAACTTTGACATTACGGCCATCAATTTCTACACAATCAAACTTCTCTACTTTTGCTTTTCTAAATATCTCTTTGCACTTATTAACTTCATGTAAAGTTTCAAGAATTTCAGCTATTTCTCCTGTTGAATAGACAATAGCACCACCTACTTTTTCAAATAAAGAATCTTTTTCAGCTTCACTTTTAACTATTAAAAATTCTTTTTTATTTTCTGAAATAGCTGTCCAATATTCGCCTGTTGGTGGTTGATGACCAGCCAAACGAACAGCTTTATCTATTGCTAACCAACCTTTCTTCATGTTGTTACAAACTTTAACAACAAGTTCAGCGTCTAAGTCATTACTAATAGCTTTATTAAATTTGTTTTTAGCGTTCTGAAATTTTTTTCTCATTTCGTCATTAGCTAATTGTTCAAGAGTTCCAGCACCCCATATCTTTTCCATTTCAATAGCTATTTCATCAACTTGTTTAATATAAGTATCTTTAACTTTGTTATTCCATTTTGTTTTTTTATCTAACTTAGCCATATCTTTTCGTTCCAAACACCGATTATGTCTTTGTTTTGTAAACCTAATATACTTCTCTTTAATATCTGATTCTTTTGACTATTACTTTTGTCAGTCAGTTGAGGTAAAACAGAAAACTCTATATGACTTAATGTAATATATTTCTTTTCACCAACATCTGCATTAATCCAATCTTCTTTTGCAACATCTGAATCCATAACATTAACAATAGTATCATAAACAAGTTTTTGATTCGCACCTAATTTAGGTATAAATGGTGTATGAATAGTGTTTGTATCTTCTTTTACTCTTTCTAAAGTAACAGAAGTTTCTCCAATCAACGCTCTTGATTCAACTTCAAGAGCAATATCTTCTAAAGATTCAGCGTCTTTTTGTTTCTGAACTTCAAGATGAACATTAGGTTTTGAATACTTACAGAAGATAGAGGTATCAACACCACCTAATAATGCACTAGAACCTCTTAGTCCAGCAGTTTCACTTTTGCCTGAATGATGAATAACTAATACAGCACAGTTAATATTTTCTCTTATGTAGTCGCATGAACTTATAAAAGCACCCATATCACTTGCACTATTCTCATCTGAACCTGCGTTAGATAATGCCCTTGCAACCGTATCTACAACTACAAGTTTAAAATCTTTCCCTATGTGATTGATTGTTTTAACTAATTTATCAAGTTCATCTTGGTCTAAAAAGTTAATTGTTTGTGCAAGTAAATGAAAGTTTGGTGTTGTTTCAGGTTTGTTTTTCATTAACCACGCTTTAATTCTTTTCTTTAAACCACCTACACCCTCACTTGCTACATATAAAGTTTTGCCCTCTACTGCTGATAGACCTTGCCAATCTCTGCTTGAAGCTATTGATAGACTCATATCTAAAGCACAGAATGTTTTATAACTAGCTGGTTGCCCATAAATAACTGCAAGACCATTTTCTGGTATTAAATTTTCAATTAGAAACTTTTGATTCTTTAAACTTAAAATATCACCAATAGCCATTGTAGGAAAAATATTAATATCTGATTTTTCATAAGTTTCAGCACTTAATATAAGCTGTTCTAAGTCGCCACCTTGTTCTAAGAAATCTGTTATATCTTGCTTTTCAGCAACTTTACCCTCTAATTTCACAATATGAACGCTCTCAGAAGCGGTTAGAATGGAATTTGCGACCTTGTCTATATGTAAGTAACCCGCAGAATCGTTATCTGGAATTAAAATAACTCGTCTATCTTTAAACCATTTACTTAAAGAATTGTGCCAGTTCTTACTGCCACCACTATTTGTTGTAGCAAGAAAACCTAAAGACATTAATCTATCTGCATCTTTCTCACCCTCAACAATAAATATTGTTTTATCTTTTTGCTCTAATATCTCAGGTAAATTATAAGGTAATGGCTCAATACCATTTAAACCCCAATGCCACTTATCATCTTTATAATGTCTTTGTCTAAAGTCTTTAGGTTGATAACGAATAACTTGGTATCTAACTTCCCCTAATTCATTTCTATAATCATACTTAGCAACAACTTTTCTTTCTTTGCTTTTTAATGTGTGTTTTTCTGTAATCTTATCGCCTATATTAAATTCATTATAAAGATATTCTGATAGGTCTTTACCTGATAAACCTTTGCTTTTCATTATTAAATCTATTAAACCACCGCCTTCGTTTTCTTCAAAATCAAAGTAAGTTGCATTTTCTAAATCAATAGCTTTACTTAATCTTTTACCAAATCGCCACTCATTTTCATTTTTAAGAGTAGGTTCACCCCAACACTCTTGAGATACAAATTTAATTGCTTCTATATATTTCTTATCCAAGAAAAACTCCTATAAAAAACGCAGTAACTAAAAGACTTGTCATTATCATTAATAAAAATTCATTAAAACTCATGGCTCTATCCAATCAAATGTTGTGTCATCACTTTTCCAACTTTTACCTCGCCAAACAATCCATGCGTAAGCTGTTGTTCCACTACGACCTTTTGGTATAGCTTCGCCATTTCTCCATAAAGTTTGTCTTTTTGCAAAAACATATATGTTGCTTGGTTTGTGTTCTTTAAACCAATGAAATCTTTTTTGACCTTCTAAAAAATTTAATCTTAAAAACAAAGCTAACTTACCACCTGATTGAGCAGTAAGTTCATATCCTAGTTTCATAAATTCAGTAGCATATTTAAAAGGTGGATTAGTTACTATATTTCTAGGCATATTTTCTTGATATGTGCATTGTAAAAAATCAGCAATAGCATTTAAGTTTTCGTAACCATGGTCAACAATATCAGTTGATAAAACAGAATAACCAGCATCTAATAAAACATCACTTATATCACCTCTACCACAAGCTGGTTCCCAAACTTCACCATGAAACTGCTCTCTATCAAGTAATTGTTTTACGCATTTTCTTGGTGTTGGGTATAAATCATATTCTGCTCTGTTACCTGTTTTTAAAGTTGTATTAGATTTGGATTGTAATTTCGGCATTTAAGTTCCTTCTACACATAACTATTTCGTTATCTCCGTTTAAGAAAAAATTTCCAAAAGAGATATATAAAACAAAAAACAAATTAATCATTATTTCAGACTTCTCATGTTTCAGCATATTAAAGGGGGTGGAAAGAGTAGAACTAGAGAGGGGAGAATTAAACTAACTATATATTGTTAATTGTTTCTACTCTTTCCTATAACAAGCACCCAATAGTATGCCTGTTAATTCTTAAAAATCGTCATCAAAATCGTCAGTAAGAGCGTCTATTTCGTCTTTTTTAGGCGACTTTAATTCTTCTGACTTAGACTCAAGGTCTATAACTTGCTTCGATTCTGAGTTACTTTCTGCTGTTTTCAGTTCGTCTGGTCTTTCTTTCCAATCAACAATCTTCATATTAGGTATAAATACTTTAGCTTTACCCCATTTGATTGGGCCTTCTAACCCGTCAAAGTGAACTACTGGTATTAACTCCTTTTCTTTTGCTTCTAAGTAACTATCATGTAGTTTATCAACTGCTTGAATAATACTACCTGCACTAGAGCCAAATGTTACAACACCTAGATTCTTATTGTAAATCTTGACAACAAAATATTCTTTATGGTCATCACTAGGTTTATTTGGTGGTTGATTCGTTCCTAATGGAACAGTAACTATACTAGGTGGTGATTCTTGAAAATCTGCCCAACCTACTTCCATAGATTCAAAATCAAAAAGAACTTTAAAGTCTTTTTTATATTCTTCGTTCTCTCTGATTTCATTTTCTCTATCATAATAACTATGGGTATAAACGCCGTCTTTTGCGTTATATCCTAATCTATCATAAATTTTATTTGTTGAACTACTTTCTGTTGTTAAACCTAATGCCATTATAAATCTCCTTCTAAATTGATTGGTTTGTTAATTAAAATTGTTTGTTCTGCTTCTAAAGGTGGTAATGTTTCTTTATATGCCCAATGGGGAACATCTAAAGTAACAATTTCATTTGGATAATCTTTATAAACACCATTTATTTCAGCGTCTTTATATTCTCGTAATGCTTTTTTCATACAAGCAACACCTTCATCTACAAAAGGTTTTGGTATTTCATATAAACAACACGCAAAAGGCGGTTCTTTTTCAACAAACAAAAATAAAAATCTTGTAATACTTTTCTTTGTCGCTAGTGACCAAACATGGCGATAAAATGCTTCTTGTATATGATAGCCATATCTTGATATTGAACGAATAACGCTATCTTCATCTGCTGATTGTGTCGTTTTTAAATCAACTAATATGTCAGACTTTTCACCAATAATAACTCTATCAGGTCTTGTTTTCATTTTAACACCTGTAACAGGGTCTTTTGCAAAAGCTGACATCTCAGACTGACCAAAATCAGAAGCAATTACTTTATTGCACTCACTCTTACTATGAACGCTATCTCTACTTCGTAAACAAATGTCATATTCTTTATCAGTAATAATGATTTGATTTTCTTTTTTTGTTTTCTTTAGTTCTCTATATAAAGAGGTCGTTCTTGATTTACCACATTTTAAAACAGATTCATCAAACTTCTCAGGTTCAAGTATTGCGATATGAACTGCTGTTCCTATATCAAAATGAACTGAATGTTTTGGTTCGTGGAATTTATAATGAGCAACACTCTTATTATATATTGTCTTAATACCAGAAGAACCTATTGCTTCTTTTATAATATGGTAGCCGTCATGTGATAAATGAGGAACAACCGATGGATATTTTATTTCTTGCATGATACTTCCTTCCAAAAAGTTCTAAGTCAAAATATTATGATTCGTTTTTGAATCAAATTTATTTTGATTTTGATTCAGAATGTAAATTTTTTTTTCAGATTCAAAAAAGTTGCTTTTCAAAAATCGCAGAATGTAAGCGTTTTAATTTTCAACTTGACAGTAAGGTTCGCATCATCTAGTATGGTTACATCATGTTTATTAACAAGGAAAAAAATCCAACTCAAGTTGGTAAGGTGAACTCTAGCGATATGCAGACAAAACCTTCTCGTTCAAATAATAAATGGTTTAGTGTAAATCATATTGGTCTTAAAAAGAATCAATCTGATAAAAACAAAATCTTTATTATTAAAGAATTAGTTTCTAATGCTTTTGATGAAGATATTTCTAAATGCGAAGTTACTGTTTCTTGGGATAGTAATGGTTCAACAATTAAAGTTGTTGATGATAGTTCTGAGGGATTTAAAAAATTAGCAGATGCTTATACATTATTTAATGAAAGCTACAAAGCTGGTGATACTTCAAAGAGAGGTAGATTTTCCTACGGCACTAAATCTTCTTTAGCTATGTTTAAAGAAGCAAAGATAGTTAGCACTAAAGGAACTATACTTTTTAAATCTGATGGCACTAGAACTAAGACCTCAACTAAAACTGAAAAAGGTTCAATTTTTGAAGGTGTAATTAAGTTAAAGAAAAGTGAATATGAAGAAATATTAAACTTATCTAAAACTATAATACCACCAAAAAATGTTGAGTTTTTCATTAACAATGTTTTATTAAAAAGAGCAAACAATCACTCAGTCTTTACAGAAACTTTACCAACTGTAACTGTTGATGAATCAGGTAATTTTACACCTACTTCAAGACTAACTGAAATTGAATTGTTTAAGTCTTTAGATAAAAATTATATTTGTGAATTAGGAATACCAGTTGTTGAAACTGATATACCTTTCACAATAAATGTTAATCAGAAAGTTCCTCTTTCTAAAGATAGAGATAATGTTAAACCAACTTATCTTAAAAAGTTAAAAGCATTTGTATTAAATCAAACTCATACTGATTTATCAGAAGATGAATTGCAAACAACTTTTGCACAAGAGGCCTTAGAGCAAAAAGAAGCTACTGCTGAAGCAGTTAAGTCTGTTATTGATGCTAAGTTTGGTGAAGATGCAGTTGTATATGATATGTCTGATATTGAAGCAAACAAGAAAGCATTTGCAGATGAAAGACAAGTTATCTCAGGTAGCCAACTTTCTAAAGAAGCATGGTCTAAAGTAAAAGAAGCAAGAGAACAATATTCTGACTTTGCTTTACCTTCTGGGCAAATTGGTAAATATGCAAAACCTGAATTTACTGGTGGAGCAAAAGAAGTTCCTGTTGATGATAAGATGCAAGAAGTAGTTGACTATGCAAAGTTCTTACATGAACAATTAGGTTTTGGAACTTTGTCTGTAATAGTTCACGACGGCAGAGGTGCTTACGCTTCTTATGGTAACTCTAACTTGCAGTTGTTCTTTAATGTTCTTGGTCGTAATTGGTTTGACTTAGATACAAACAAGCAAAAAATACTTGAACTATTAATACATGAGTTTGGTCATTACTATTCTTCTGACCACCTTAGTAGCAATTACTATGACGGCTTATGCAAAATAGGTGCAAAGTTAATAATGCTTAAAGTGTAATAGAAAGGAAATAGTGAGGGGTTAATAACCCCTCATTTTTTATAAGATGAATAAATCAGAATTAAAGAAAAGATTATTAGACGCTAGAGAACTAACAACGAAACACAAAGGTAAAATGCCTTTAGTTATAGTTTGTGAAACACAAGACGAAGTTAATGAACTTAACAAGATTAAAAAGACAATGAGAAATGTTAAGCACATTGATATTGAACTTACTAACAATTTATCAACAACTAATTTTTAGTTATCAACAACAATCAAAATGCAAACACTAGAATTAAAATCGAATCAAGATAATATTATCTCAATTAAGGAAAGGATTAATATTATGAATATCGAAGATAAAATTGTTTACACAAATATAACTTTTGCTCTTGGGATTTTACATAGACAAGGTTTAGAACGCTTAGAAGATTTATCAGTAACAACACCATTTAATGATGCAGTTAAAAAAGAGTATGATGAATTAAGACATGGTTTGCATTACATTAATAATCAATTAGAGCATTATAATTTTTTATTGGAAAAGGGATATGCAAAAAAATGATTAATATTTTTAAAGTATTTATTGATGCTTTATTAGGGATTATATTGTTTATTATTTTTCCTGATGTTTAAAATCTAAAATTAAATTTTTTCTTTTTTAAAGCATCATTTACCCTACGCATTTTTTCTTCTTTTGCACCTGACATTAATTCGTCAATAGTAGGTAATTGAACATCTTGACTAACATCAAATTGATTTAAGTTTCCTATACTTTCTTGAACTGGATTTCTATTTTGATTGGTTCTTGCGTTTTGTAAAGACTCAAACACTTGAGCGTTTTGTATTGCTTGTTGGTCAGCGTTATAATTGCTAATCATTTTATCTATAGGTTTTATATCTTTAGTCATTCTACGCTCCATCATTTCATTATAACCTTTGTCTAAACTTTCTCTAAAGTTTGTTGGATTCAATCTTGAAAGCATTTCTGTTAATTTATTTTCACCACTTTTCACCATTTTACTTGCGTTATCTGATATGTTGTTTGGATTTAATATGCTTAATTTTTTTTGACCTTCGTTTAATAAAATGTCTGGCATATTACCAAAATTTTCCATTCTGCTTTTTGGCTTATTAATAGCTTCAGCTAGTTTTTGTTCCATTTTCTTTTTTAAAACTGCGTTAGCGCCAGTTGACATAGCACTTGCTCCTGCGGCCTTTGCCATAATTAACTCCCGTTTGGTTTAGATTTAATTACTATTTCTAAATCAGTATCAGCAGGTGTTTGAGTTGATACGCTGACATGACCAGACGCACAACCTATAACCAATACAACTGGTAATAGTGTTAATAATTTTTTCATTTTAATCTCCATTGTTATATGCTTCTTTAAACCATTCAGGAACTTGATTTGCTTGTATATTTGCAGTTCTTGTTGTTCCTCTAAAAACTTGATTGTAATTTTTCCACGCTTGTAAAACTCCAAATTTCTTTTCTTGTATATCTTTAACAAGTCTTAATATGTATTGTGTTTTTCTAGGGTCTGTCATAACTTGACTTATTAATTTATTAATATCTGCATTATTACCTAAACCCATAAACAATTTTTGACCTAAACTTGCACCACGACCAGCAATAACTAAGTTACTTCCTGATGCCCCTGTTGATGCTGACATAAGTTTTTGAAATGCTTGAGAACCTTGCGCCCTAAAAACAGCACTTAACATTTCACTCATTTCCATAGCTGTTGTTGTTTCTGCATCTTTTAATCTAAATTTTGCAAAATCTACATCTTTTAAAAAATTACTAGCTGTTTTTTCAAAATGATTTAATTGAGATTCAGTTAATATTTTTTGTTCTTTTAAAACTTCTTTTAAAGTTTTATCACCTATTTTAGCGTTTAATCTTGTTCCTAATTGTAACACTGGATTTGCACTATTCATAGCGTCATCAATTAACGAAGCAAAAATAGTATCATTAAAACTTTGATTTAATGCTTTGTTACCTTTTAATAATTCAGTTACTTTTATAATTTTTTGTGCGCCATTTTGTGAATCAAAAATAGCATTTTGAACAATAGGAACAGGATTATCTGCCTTTAAAACTGAAGCAAATAAACTATTGTTATCTGTTTCAAAAATTATTTTGTCAGTAACAGGGTCTCTACCTTTAACTTTTAATCCAAAAATATTGCTATCTAAATCTTTTTCAAACTGTTTAAAATTTCCTTTATATTCTTCTGTAATAGCTTTTAATCTAGGAAAACTATCTACTGTATTTTTGTTTTCTTTTAACCACCTATAAAACGCAGTAATATCTATTTTTCCGTCTTGTTTAACAATAGTATTAGCTAAATTACCTAATATACTTTGAAATGCGTTTTCACCTTCAATAGTTATTTTATTAGGAACAAGTTGTTGCTCACTTAAAACTTTACCAGCGCCACCTTCTAAATATATTTCTCCAACTCTAGCTTCTGAACTTTGCAATATATTTCTTATCAAGCTAATATCTTCTTGTAGGTATGCAGGTTGAAAATCTAAAATTGTTTTTGCTGTATATCTATCGTTTAAGCTGTAATTACCTCTTGCAGTATTTTTTTGCATTACTTGATTAATTATTGGATTTCTTTCGTAAGTTTCGTATTTATTATATGTATGATATTTTGCCCCTCTTAACGCTTCTACAAATTCCTTACCTTGACTAGTAACAATTTGTTCTGTGTTTTCTAAAAGACTTTTTTCTAAATTTGCTAAATTATATCCAATATCAGCATTTGCACTTAAAGGTCCTGAGTTTATACTATCTTGTGCTTTTTTTAATTGCGACCTAAATGAATACAGTTCACCAAAAGTAATCTTTTTACCAGCTTCTATTTTTTTAAATATACTATCTACTTCTCTTTGTATTCTAGGTGGTAAAACTGGTGTGTTTGCTATTTGCATTTGTTCGCCTAATCTGGCGTATTCTCTTTTAAAGCCTTCAAAGAAATTATCTGGTAAAATAATTTTTGAAAACTCTCTGCTTTCTAGTTTAGACCAAGCATTTCTTTCAGCAACTTTTGTTAAAGTATATGACTCTCTAATAACTCTTGCTATTTCTTTATTTGCTTCTTGTGGGGTAAAGTTAAATTCTCTTATTAAAGTTTGTTCGTAATCATCTAAATATTTAATAAATTCATCACCATATTTTTTTGATTGATTTACAAACAATTCATTAACTTGTTGCGAAAAAGCAGAAGGGTCTACTGCATCATCTGAAATTTTTGGTAGATTATTGGCCTGTGCTTCTAGTTTTTTTGTTATTAAGTTCGCAAAGTTTGTGTCGTTTTTTGCGGCCCATGCTGTAAAAGAGGATATGCTTTGGTCATTTGCAATTCTGGCAGGTATACCATAAATATCACCTTCTCTATTTATTATTTGCAATAATTCTTTATCAGACATATTTGATAAAACAGGAATATCCTCATCAACAAACCTTTGTATAATTACATCTATATTTGCATCTGGGTCTTTGCTTAACTCTCTATGTATTTTACCAGCTAATAAATTTTGAACAGCATTAGGGTTACTGCTAAATCTTGCTGAAACATTATCTTTAAAAGCTACAATACTTTCTAAAGGTTTTTTTAATTTACCAAGTCTTCCTTGATTTTGTATAACATTGTTCCAACCTTTAACACCAGCATTTTGAACTAATTGAGGTAATATACCTATTGAACTAGCGGCTATAACTGCACCTAATGTTGGTATTTCACCCCAATCATTATCTTGAGCATAAGTTAAAACATAAGAAGCAGTATTATCACCAATAATGTTCCCGGTCATCCAAGGCCCTGGATTTGCTACCATACTTTTATACATATCATCAAAATATTTACTACCTTTACCATACTTTGATAATATTGCTGAACCACCTAAACTAAATTTTGTAAAATCACCAAAGTTTTTACCATATCTTGAAGCAAAATCATCTGTGCCTATGTTTCTTGGGTCGCTACCAGTTCCATAATTGAATTGCTTAAATAAAAAATCTTTAGTTAAACCACTTACATCTATTTTTTCAGGCGCATCAAATCTATCAAAATCTTCTCTGTAAGGTCTTGGTCTAAAATTTCTATCATATTTAAAATAATCATAAGCATCTCTAACATTTTCAGCTCCAGTTAAGGCAATATTACCTATATTTTGAGGGCTAAAAAAATTAGCTGTATTGACACCAATATCAATAACATCACCCGGTGCAGATAACACCGATGAAACAGCACTTTGACTAAATCTTTCACCAGCTCCTTTTTGCGATATGTTTTCTTGATTTAAAAGAGGGTTATAAATATTACTATATAGTTCTGTTGATAATTCAGGATTTTGCTTTGTAAAATCTTGATTTTCAAGTAACCCTGTTAATACACCTAAATTTCTTTTTCTATTAGAATCGTCAATTATAGGGTTATAATTTAAACCTATAACAGCATCAAGAAAACCAGCTTCATCATCAGTAAATTTATATTTTTTCTTTTCTTCTTCTAAGATACTCATTAGCCACTACCAAACTGTGTTTCTATAATTGGACTTTTTTCATAAGGGTTATTTCTTTTTACACCAGAACCATAGCCAACGCCTTTACTTTCAAATTGTTTTAACATAGCTTTCATCATTTCAATTAAAGCAGGCCCTTCAGCAATTAATCTCGCATCAAAATCATTTAGTTTACCACCTGCTGGATTTTGTCTAAGACCTTCTCTTTTATTTAAAGCTATCTTTAATCTGTTTTGCATATCAGTTATTGCTGTTCTTGTTAAACTTGCGTTTTTAAAATCTGTTTTATCAAAACTTGGTAAAAATTCTCTTTGTTTGTTTATTTCACCAGCAGTTGGTTTTGGCATTAATGACCTTGCTCTAAACCATAAAATTGGTTGAATCATTGTATCAAAAGTTGCTCTATTTATACTGGTGTCTTGTGCAAATTTTGGTGCTGGTTGATTAAAAAATTCAAAAATAGTTGAAGCAGACCTATCTACTATACCCGTAATATCACCACCTGAAGCGGCCGTTACATCAAAACCTTCTTTAAAATCTGGAAAAGGAATTTGCGATTCTGTATTAAATATGTCTTTTAATTCTTCTTCTGAGTATTTTTCACCATTTTCTTTGTATATATCATAACTAAAGACTTTATCCTTAATTGACGCTGTGTATTGTTTTTTTATTTCTTCAAAAGTTCTGTCATCATTTTCGTATTCAACTAAAGCATATTTTATTAATTCTAGATTCTCTTGTGATATTGGATTTACTTGCTCTTTGGCTTTGTTTGAATCTTGTGTGCCAATTCTAGCAGATTGAATTATATCAGCAGTTAATATTGGACTTCCAAAAGAATCTACTGTAGGTTGACTTGTAACATTTCTTTTAAAATTATCTAATTCTTTTCTTGTTAATACAAAAGCATTATCAATACCTAAAGTGTCTAAATTTTTCATAACATTTTCTATTTCTGATATTTTATCACTATCATATAAAACTCTGCCGTCTTGTGGGTCTACTATATATCTTCTTTCATTATAAAACTGGGTGTCTATTCTGCTTTGTTGTTGTTGAGCAGAAGTTGGTCCTAAATTAGCATCACTACCTGCAACCATATCTGATACTATACCTTTAAAACCACCAAAACCTTCAAAGTCTGTAAAAGGTCCTACTACGGCTGGTTTAACATCTGTGTTTTTAAAGTCTTGCAAAGTGTTTAAAGCTAAGGCTTTTTGGGCATCAGATAAATCAACATTTCTATCAATCATGTTTGGTTGTCCCTCAACTGTAGGAACAACTGTGCCTTTTGGTATATTTACACTTGGTCCAAAAATAGCATTAGGTCCAAATCCGTATTGTGGTGTTCGTCTTGAACCTCCACCACCAGCGACTGTTGAAAAATCAGGTTCAGCAGTATTTAACAAACCCATTCTTTTAAGTCTTTCCATTTCATCAAGTCTGTCTAATATTGCCATTATATTCTCCTACATAAATATTCTAGTATCTGTTTGTTTTCCTCTTGAACTTAGAGGTGTTGGGAATCCACTTAACAGACCACCTAAGAATTGTGCTAACATCATTTGGTAAGTTTGTGCATCTTGGAACTGCTGATAATCAAAGTCTAATGTTTGTTGCTCTCTAGCGTCTTGAACGCCACCAACTTCTCTTAGTTGATTATATCTATCTATTGTTGATTGATTTGTTCCTCTAGCTAAATCGGCCGCTGATAATAACCCTTGTTGATTTAATGCGTTAGCTTCAAGACCAGCACCTTGATTTGCCATAGCGGCCTGTAATGATGATGATTGATTGGCTAAATCTGCCTGTAATGATGATGCTTGATTGGCTAAGTCTGCTTCAAGTTTATTAGCTACATTCTGTGCTTGGGCTCGATATTTGTTGTCAACATTTGATTGTGCGACTCTAAACGCATCTTCTTGATTCATGCCTTGTGCTTGTAAATCTCTAGTCGCATTTGCTAATTCAATTTCTCTTTGATTGGCTTGATTTGCTAAAGCGGCCTGTTGCCCCATTTCTGTATTAAATTGACCTAATGATAAATCTCTGGCTTGATTTAATCTTTGTGCTTCCATGGCCGCATCTAACATTGATTGTTCGGCCGCTAAATCAGTAGCTTGATTTAATCTTTGTGCTTCCATTTGATTTGTAATGTTATCTCTTTGTGCTTGATTTAATAAACCTATGTCTTGTGAAGCTAATGTTGAAGCTGTATTAAAACCTTGTTGACCTAATAAAGCACTTTGTTTTGCTATTTCTGATAATGCTTTGCTTTGAATGAGACCAGCTTCTACACCTTCTCTACTTCCACCAAAAGCACCCGCTTTAATGGCTCTATCTTGTAATTGTGATAATGACCTATCTCTACCTTCTAGTATGTCATTTATAGTTACATCTCTAACATATTGATTGTAAGGATTGATATAAGGGTCTAAAGAAGTATCTGCTAGTGTTACTGGGTCTAATAACCCTGGCTGACTAATTCTTTCAATATCAAAACCTCTTTCTAATACTTCTCTTGCTGTAATGTCATTTGGGTCTGCAACTCTTTCACCTGTTACATCTCTTGAACTGACCATTGTTCTAGCTATTTCACTTGGTAAATCAATAGTTCCAGCGGCAACATCTCTTGAAGTTACATCTCTTGAAGTTACATCTTGAGGTGTATAGTTTGCGGCCGTTGACATACGACCATATAAATCATCTAGTCTTTGTGTTTCTGTAAATGGTTGATTGTTACTATAAAGATAATTACTTAAACCAGCTTCACCGAATCCTGTTGATGCACTAGGACTTGCGAATCTTTTATCTTCGTATTCTTGATATTCTTTTAGTCCTGTTGTTGTTCTTGCTATTGGTATTTGTGTTCCACCAGGCCCAGTTACATAATCATAAATCTGATTTCCGTCTGCATCTAAAACAGGTCTAGTTTCCGTTATAGCACCTTTACCTAAGTTAAAGGTTTCTTGCATCATCTGTCTGATTGCAGGGTCTAACTCTGAACTTGTGCTTCCTTTTGATTTACCCATTTTATAACTCCTTGTCTAAGGTAAAGAAAGTTGGATTATAACCAACATCTTTAAACTGTCTTTGCCAACCTTTACGACCAGTAAGAGTTGTATATTTGCAACCTACTTCTCTTGCTTTATCTTCTAATATTGGCATTAACTCTTTAATTTCTTCTGTATGACCACCAGCTAAAAAGCCGTGTAAATTATAATACTGTGGAAATACATGAACTTCAGTAATGATAAAGGAGTTTCCAAGAGAATGAAAAAACATTTCACCTTTGGCTATACTTTGTCTTACATCATCAAGAGTATGACTGTTCTTTCCATAATCTAACGCTTTCTGTATGCTTTCGCAACATTTTTCAAAATTTTCTATATTCATATCGCACTCGCTGTTATGTTGCCTGAATTATCTACTGTTATATTATATCGTGTTCCGTTAGGAGATTTCAGGATTAATCGCCCATCGTTAATGTTTATATCTGTATCTTTCTTAAAATTTTTTTTATCTTCTTGCTCTAAAGTATTGTTTGTTTGTTGAGCAATACCTGAGTTATATTCTGGAGTTGGTAATGGTAATCTCATTATCCTCTACCCCCACCTGACCTTACAAACATTTGCATATTGCCTACTCTCCAATCGGCGTTTCTTGCAGTTTCAACTCTAAATTTAACTTCTCTAGCAGTAAATCTTACATCTGTAGGATTGGCTAAGGTAAAAGAACCACTATTAGGATATGTTGTTTCTGTTCCTGTAGGATAATTTCTAACTTTAAATTTAGCAGAAACATCACCTAATGTTTTTTCATCTGGTATTATTTGTAAAACATTCATTAATTTACCACTTGGTTGGTCAAGTTGATAAGGACCAGATTCAGCAAAAACACTTGTTGATTCGCCTGAATATGAATATCCAGTTTCGTGTTCATAAAGTTTATAGTCAGCACCAATCATAACAGGATTTAAAAATATACCTTCATCTTCTGCACAAGTTCTAGCTAAGTTACCTATAGACCAATGATTTTCTTTATAGTTCCAAGCAACATATCGATTGTTTTCTGTGCTATCAGAACTAGGATAAAACCACCATATTTCTGAAAATTGAGAATTGTTAAAGGCATATACTTTACTTTTTTGACTAACATTCATGTCGCTAAAGACATAATCGCTAACATCACTAGGTAATGATTTAACAAGTCCGTCATACATAAAGAACTGACCATTACCCATCCAAACTGCAAAAGTATCAGTAGCTACTATTGAGTTTGCTGAAATAACTCCACAATTAGAACCAACTCTTTCAAAAGAATATACAAAAGGTAAACCAACATAAGTTGAGGTATAAGCATCAATAGTTGAAAGTATAAGTATTTGTCCTTTAGTTCTTATTGCTGTTATTACTTTACCATGACCATTAAGATTAAAGCTACCAGCTTGA
>Ga0208410_1000900_pt1 | contig 16326 bp, 11 predicted proteins | sample ETN02SmetaG_3_FD_185787 | JGI IMG/M metagenome (GOLD analysis project Ga0208410, IMG submission 185787) | Marine microbial and viral communities from oxygen minimum zone, Eastern Pacific Ocean - ETNP2014F10-02SV257 (SPAdes) (version 2) | ecosystem: Environmental > Aquatic > Marine > Oceanic ... | reverse complement strand
CCTCCATATCCTTTTACAGCAGTTTTTTTTATTTCCGTTGCATTTGAAGGCATAACTATGTAAGATTTTACACCTATACTTTGAGCTGCTAGGGCAAGAGCCTGTCCAAAGTTCCCAGAGGAATGGGTTACAACTCCATTTTCTTTTTTATCTTCAGGAAGTTGTAGGATAGCATTTGCTGCACCTCTCATTTTGAAAGCTCCCATCTTTTGGAAGTTGTCACATTTAAAATATATTTCGGCTCCTGTCATATTATTTATTTGAGTAGATGTAATAACAGGCGTATTATGTATATATGGTTTTATTCGATTATGGCACTTAATTAAATCACCTTTATCCATAACTATTTTATTGATTTTATTACTGGGAATGAGCTTATTCTTAGCCTTGCTGCACCCATTGGAATTAATTCGATAGTTTCAGTTTCTTCTTCTGATATAACTGGGCTATCCATTAATTCCCCAACTAATTTATACTGATCAATTTTCCAGTCAGGAATTTTTTTAGCTTTGGCCTTAATATATATAGGAACAGATTCTTGCGTAAAAGGGAAATTATCTTTTGGCCAATTTCTATTAACAATTTCAAATGACTCAGCTAATTCTTCATTTAATATTAAACCATAATTCCAAGAAGAACCAGGGTATATTTCATATGTTGGCCATTGGTTTTTATCAATACCTTCCTGCCACTTAGAGTCAAAAATTGCTGTTTCCTCACTTGATTTTTTCATATAATTTTCTTTAATCTTTAAAGAAAAAGTTAGTGGACCATAGTTAATGCTAACACTATTATGATTCTTCTTCCATGTGTCAATATATAATTTTTTTGGTAGATATAAATCAACAATATCACCGCTAGACCATCTACGTTTAATTTTTATGTATTTTCCAGCTTTGATGCTTGTATTAATCTTTTTACCATTAATTCTTAATTCTGATTCACTAGACCATGATGGAATCCTGAAATAAATTGGAAAAACATCAGATTGATTCACTTTTATTTGAAAATTTAAATTATCATCAAAAGGATAATTTGTTTTATTCTTTATTGAAATATTTGTATTATTTCCAACTATAGCATTAACAGTCGAAGCTGAATAAATAACTGATGCTATACCATTATCAGGAGTAGCCATCCATAAGTTTTCTGCAAAATAGGGCCAACCTTGAGTGTGATTGTGTTGGCAACAGCGAGAGCTAAAAGGATTAAAATTTAAAAATGGACCCCAATTATGTATCCCAGGGGAGTGAATTTCAGAATCACTAATTACCATATTTGGACTAGTAATATATCTTATAGCCTTAAAATCAGGAGAAACTGTTGCTGGATATGAATTAAATGCAATGTTTTCAACGTGGTCTGCCCAAAATATATCTCCTGTGATTCTAAGAAGATGCTCATCTGAATTCATCTGTTCAACTATTCCGCAAAGCTCAATTCCTTGTCTAGGATCATCATAACCTGGTCTAGAATTTTCATCAGATCCAAACATTCCTCCTGGAACTTGACCAAAATATTCTCTTACGATATTAAAGTTATCATATGTAGCATTTAAATGTTTTGGATCACCGCTTAACAAATAATATTGGGCAGGTGTTCTAAATCCTTGAGCAATATTAACATTATGCCAATTGATAATATCTCCATACCAGTCAGGCCAATCCATACCAGGTTTTTTATCTTTCACCCCTTCAATATCATCTAAACTATTTCCCCTACTATCCCAAGGAGCAGTTCTTCTATAAATTTTTTCAGCTAATGTTAATAACCACTCATCACCAGTTCTATTATATAGCCATAAAATACTATGGAGGTTATCTCCTCCTCTCATTCTATGCCAATACTTATCTTCTGATAATAAGTCTTTCTCATTAATTGACAATTGAAATTTAAAATATCTTGTCATTAGTTCAATAACTCTTTCATCATTTGAATATTCATAATATGATTGTAGACAGTAAAGCATTATCATATTAGGCCAAAAATCTAATGACTTTCTTGCAGTATCCTCTCTCTCTTTAGTCCTATAATCTTCTCCAAAATAACTTTCCCAAGCAAAATTTGGCCCAAAATACCCATTCTTTCTTTGGTTGTTAATTACTGCTTCAATCCAGATATTAGCTTCATCAATAATCTCTTTATCATCAAGAATATATCCAATATTAGCAAACCCTTTTAACCAGTATGGAACTTCTTCCCATCCCCAATCACCTTCACCAGTTTCTGATAACCAAGCATTATTTTCTTTGTCAAGCCAAGCGCTAATATTTCCTAAATTACCTGATAAACCATTTTTTTGTCTATTAAAATATTCTAAAAGCCATCCCTCGGGTTTAATAGATCCAACAGGAAGCTTTATTAGTTTTGAAGGTTGTAATGGAGCCCTATTGCTAACATAATGACTATTTATAGAGTTTGTTTCAATTGAATCAGTTATAATTATGCGCTCTCCACATCCAAATAAAAGGTAAAAGGTTAAGAGAATAATATGAAAATTCTTAAACATTATTTTATTATTACTATACTAGGATTAAAAGGATATCTTCCAAAAGACTTTCCATAAATTGCTAATCCTCCTTCTCCTATAGTTTCAATTTTCAATTTGAGATTCCCATTTTTAATAGACTCGTTTAATTCTTTTATAGAAATAGGAATTTTAACTAAATATCCATAAGAACCAGCCTCATTTAAACTAGCACTTCCAAATTCCCAAAGAACATCATCTTGTATTGGACCTTTAGGTGTTATTTGATTATGCCATGAGAGAATACCTCTATGATCAGCAGGATCGTCTATTAGATTATATAAGCCTTTTTCATTTCCATTGATCAAAACCTTAATATTAGATGGGAATAGAGTATCATCAGTCATTGGATAAGAATTTGGACTTTCACTAGGTTCTTCTTCCCATCCCCATGCTTTTCCAAATAATTGATTACCTGACTTTATGTCCATATCTTTTACAAAAAGTTGTTTAGCAGAGGCTTCAAATATTAAATAAGCTTCTTTAATGTTTTTAGAAATTATTTCGTTAGATAAATCAAAGTCATATTCAAAAAATCCTTTACCAGTTCCATTAATTTTTTTATTATCAAAAACTAACCACTCTTTAGATGTCCAGGATGATTTTGAAATATCTTCAGGACTAATACTTATAACATTAACATTTTTAATCTTTTTGTTTGATTGAACTTCAAAATGCATAAAATTTCTATGCAATATCTCTCCCTTCAATGATTTAAGTATTAATGACAATTTAGATAATCCACTAATATTTGGAACTTCAATTTTTAAAGTTTCAATTTCTTGATTAATCCAAGGATGATAATTAATATTTATTTTTCCTGAGTCAATTTTTTCTGTTTCACCAATAGAATTCATATGAGACAAATCAAACTCAAGAATAATATTATCTCCTATTTCTCTATCCGTCATTGAAGAAAGAAATAAGGGAACATTATATTTTTCTCCTCCATTTAGTGTTTCGGTGATATTAACACCAGTAGATAGATATATATCAGAATGAAAATCGTTAATTGTCATTCCATCAACAATATCACCTAGTCCATTTTCTTTATCTGTTCTATCATATCTCCAATAACCATTCCATTCATTTATAACATCTGTTAGTTGAGTATAAAGCCATCCCGCATTAAAAGGAATTTTTCTATAGCTATTAATCATTCTATGGTAATCATATGAAAAATCAATATCCCCAGCAGCATAATTACCACCATTTTTTTCTGCGGTATATCCCCAAACAGCTCCTGTTTCCATATTTACAAAAGGTTGATTATTTCTTTTATATCCTTTAGCAAAAAAACGATTACTATTATCATCTAGAAATCTATCAATCTGAAAATTTATATGATGTTCCCACTCATAACCTGGGACATATGTATGCCAAGAGGCAATATCTGTTTTTGAGTGAAATCCTTGACCACAACAGTATGAAGCAGAGTTGTCTTCTATAAGTCTAGTTGGATCTAATGATTTTGATAGATCATACATTGATGCTACCCAATCTACAGTTTCAGGAAATACTTTTTCTTTTTCATTAAATCTGCTAACAATATTAGTTTCTACTTCATTATTTTCATCTATTGATACTAATCCCCATTGTTCATTAAAATTTACCCACGAAAAAATTGATGGATGATTATAATCTCTTTTTATCATTCCTCTTAAAGTATATTCAGTTTCATTTCTCATATTTATATCTGGACGTCCAAATGAGTTCGGAACATCTTGCTGGACTAATAGTCCAATTTTATCTGCCCAATAAAGTTTTCTTGGATGTTCAACTTTGATATGTATTCTTATTCCATTTAATCCAATCGATTTAGCTTTTAATAGTTCTTCTTTAATAAATAGATCACTAGGAAATGTATAAAAGCCATCTGGATGGTATGATTGATCAAGAGCTAGCTGAAGATATATAGGTTTGTTATTTAATGCTACATAAGGTATATCAGTTCCAGGAAGATCCATAATAGATATTTTTCTCATTCCAAAGTATGTATTAACAATATCTTGACTTAATGATGCTGTTACATCATATAAATAAGGATCTTCAAGTGTCCATAATCTCATTTCAGGGATACTTACATCAAAACTTTTATTTTGCGTCCCCTTATTAATTATACTAGACTTTTCTATAAAACCATTATCTGTTTTAATTTTTATAGAAAAGGGTATGTCTATCTTAGCTTTCTCATTAATATATACAGTCGTTATAACTTTCTCATTATCTATATCTGGTGTAAAATGAATTGCATCAAAATATTTTTCGCCTCTTGCTTCAAGATAAACAGTTTGCCATATACCTCTTGCATTGCCATAGGCTTGTTTTCCTTGAAGAGTGAATTCTCTATTTGATTCAGGACCAGTATCATCATCAACTCGAATTACTAGGTTTTGATCTCTACCATATTTTAAATAAGGTGATAGATCAAATGAAAATGGAATATAACCTCCTTTATGAGAGCCAATGAAATTTCCATCTAACCAAATTGTTGTTTCCCAATCTGAAGCACCTACTACTATATATGTCTTTTTACTTTTCCAATCTTTAGATACATTAATACTTCTCTTGTACCAGGCAATTTTAGATTCGTCATCGACACCTGATAATTTTGATCCCCAAGGAAATGGAACAATAATTTTTTTATCAAAAGTCATAGTTTTTTTATACCATTTTTCAGTTACTCCTTCATCATTAGAATCAAATTTAAAATCCCATTCTCCATTCAAGTTTTGCCATAACTGGCGATGAAAATCTGGTCTTGGATGCTCAGCTAAAGGTACTTGAGCACTTAGATTAAAATTGTTAAGGAAAAATATAATAAGTAGGCTATATATTGATTTTTTCATTTTATTTATTATTTAATTTTTTGTACTCCTCTATTATAGATTTAGGCAAAGGATGATACCCATTATTGAAAACTAATTCTTTATTTTCGTTAGACTTCTCAAGTTTTACATATAGATTAGAAACTTTATTTATTTCTATGCAATCGTCTACATCATATAGATCATCTGTGTGAACTTGGTCTAAACCAATCATCATACTTTCTTTAGCTCTTTTTTTAATTCTTACTTTATTTGGCCCAATCATAAATTTACTTTCATGGAGCTCTTCAAATTTATTTGAATCATACCCACCAAGATTTATAAAGTATAGTTTACTATTGTTTTCAACTTTGTCTTTAGATAAAGAAACCTTATATCCATCTATATTAGATATTTCCACCCATGAATCAATATGAAGCTTATCAGGAATTCCAAACCATTTATCTAATAAGTCGAAATATGTTTCTTCAATACTATTTCCACATGTAAAAACAACATCATGAAGTTCTGTATTACACTTTATTGCTCTACCTCCAAGAAAAACAGAATATAATTTCATAATTATAAATTATTTAAACTATAGTTCCCAAATTCGAAAATTTTTAATTTTTCATCAGGAATTTGGATTTCTTCACTGAAATTTCTGTCACTTTGAAATAAATACACTTTATCTAAAGAAGGAAAATCTAATAAGGGAATAATAACAGATGAATCTATAGAAGTGTTAACTAATGATATACTTTTCAAGTTTTCAAGAGCAGATAATCTTTCTATTCCTTTACCAGAAATAGAAGTTTCATTTAATTTTAATCTGGTTAAATTGCTAAAAGTGCTTAGTATTTCAAAGATTTCATCATTAAATGAGCTATTACTAAGATCTAAATCAACAATATTATTTCTTAATTTTTTTAATGCAGAGATATCTTCCTCTATGAATTCATGGTAGTTATATGAGCTTAGAGACAATAAATTTGAAGATTCACTTATAGGGGCAATATGAATTCCTTTTTCTTTAAGAAATGAAATAGAGTTATTATTTGGGGAATTAGCATCTATTTCAGGGAAAAAACTTTCTTTTTTCTGAATAAAATTTGAAAGCAGCTTATCACTTATGTCCAGATCTTTAATTAGAGAGCTTGAAGGTGCTCCTAAAGAAATCCATTTAGCTAGGATTTCAATTTCATATTTTGTTAGTTGTTTTTTACCCTCAGGAGGCATGTGACCTTTTTCCTTTTCAGGAAGATGAACTCGAATAAACAGTTCACTAAGCTCTGGGGACTCAATATTTAATATAGGACCATCTTCTCCACCTTTTTGAATTGCTTCAAAAGTATGAAGCTGAAGACCTCCTCTAGATTTTTCTAAACCATGACAACCTATACATTTATTGTTTAGTATAGGCTGAATTAATGAATTAAACATTGGTTGTTCTGAGATATTTACTATTGTAAATGAAGAATTTTCTTCTGACGGTTCAGCATTAATTAGAGCTTGAAATGGTTCTGTTAGATACTCCTCTCCGTGAGTTATTTCTCCCCCCAGGTGCCCTGTAATTGTAATTATTATAGCTAAACCAATAGTATAAAACTTTCTTGGTAAAGAATTGAATAAACTTTGATCTTTTAAGTACTTATAGAATCCAAAGGTTAATAATAGAGTTATTATACCTGCATAAAAATGTCCATCAACTGATTGCCATAAAAGTCCCTCTTTTAAATATTGAAAATATCCGCTAATAATTGATACAAGACAGCTTATAGTTCCCCAGAAAAAGATGAATTTTAAAATATTATTTGATTCTTTGAATTTTTTTCTATTTAATTCTATTAATAATCCAATTATTATAAACCCAATAGGTAAATGAATTACTATAGGATGAAATCGACCAATAAGAGTTAAAAAACTATCCCACATTTAATTACGATTTATTTTTTTAAGTCGATCTTTTAAAGACATCATGATAAAAGTATTTGCTTCCCATTGATTACTTAATGGTTTTAATGTAAAAGGTTCTGTTGGCATGTAATTTGGAGGTCCAAATTCAGTGGTAACACTAATTACTTTTCCTTCATCCCATCTTTTTCTAATTATAGATTCCCAAATTTCTAGATGACGGTCAACTGTAGATTTCCATTCAGGTGCTTGTGGATCATTTATCTGAGGACCTTCTTCAAAGCCAACTCTGGCATGTATATGATTACTTTTATTTATAACACTATTTATTAATTCATCTTGATTCTTTAATAGTGATTCATGTACAACCATCCAATGACTTATATCAAGAGTAAGCTTAAGATTATGATTACCTTTAATATATTTGATAGTTTCAGGAAGAGAATAACTAAATCTTCCTCTATGAGTTTCATGATATATTGGAATACCAGCCTTTTCACTAAGATAATTTGCGACATTAATATATGCCATATTTTGGTCATAATTTAAAAAATCACTTCCGGTATGTGAATTAATTGCAAACGGCTTCTGATCTATAGCTTTTTTTAGATAATTCTTATATTCTTCAAGACTTTCTTCAAATGGTAAGCTTCCATTAGTTCCACATAAAAAAATAACTTTCATATCAAATTTCTTTAATGCTTTTGAAATCAAATTCTGTTTATCAGATTCAGCTGGTAGCCAAATTTCAATTCCGTCATATCCTGAATTTTTTGCCTTTTCAATCAAATCTTCTACATTTCCATTAAAACCCCAATCTGTTTGAAAAAATAAAATTTCATTTTGTGCATTTCCCAAATTAATAAACAACCAAGAAAGAGTAAATGATAATAATAAATTTTTCATATATAAAAAATTATGATAAAATTTCTCGAATAATTTCACCTTCAACATCAGTTAGCCTAAATGGTCTTCCCTGGAAATCATAAGTAAATTCCTCATGATTAAATCCAAGTAAGTGAAGTATAGTAGCATGAATATCATGAACTGACACTCTTCCGCTAACAGGTGTGTATCCAAATTCATCAGTTTCTCCATGAACCGCTCCTTTTTTTATTCCTCCTCCAGCCATCCACATTGTAAATACATCTCCATGGTGATCTCTTCCTGAAAAAGCATTTTGTACACCACTTCTATTTTCTTGCATAGGTGTTCTGCCAAATTCTCCTCCCCAAACAACTAATGTTTCATCTAGTAACCCACGTTGTTTTAGATCTAATATTAAAGCAGCTATTGGACGATCAATTTCTTTACATTTTATTTTAAATCCAGCTTCAAGAGCATTTTCTTCATTATCTCCGTGACTATCCCACCCCCAATCATAAAGTTGAACAAAACGAACGCCTTTTGAAACCATTTTTCTAGCTAATAAGCAATTATTAGCAAATGATTCTTTACCTGGAGTAACCCCATACATTTCTTTTATACTTTCAGGTTCATCATTAATATTCATTACTTCTGGAACTGCAATTTGCATTCTATAAGCCATTTCATATTGACTAATCCTGGTAAGAATTTCAGGATCTTTATAATTCTTATATTCATTTGAATTTATTTCATTTATTGAGGTAATTAAATCCCTTTTTAAATCTCTAGAAATTCCTTTAGGATCTTTAAGGTATAAAACAGGATCTCCTTCAGATCGACATTGAACACCCTGATAAACAGATGGCAAGAAGCCGCTTCCCCATACACTTTTGCCTCCATCAGGAGTTCCTCCACCAGAAGTTAATACCATAAAGCCAGGGAGATCTTGATTCTCAGATCCTAGTCCATATGTTGCCCATGAACCAATACTTGGTCTTCCTAGACGAGGACTTCCGGTATGCATAAATAGCTGAGCTGGTCCATGATTAAATTGATCAGTATGAACAGCTTTTAAAAAACTAACCTCATCAATTATTGTCTTAAAGTATGGTAGGTGATTTGAAACCCAATTTCCTGATTCTCCAGCTTTTTTAAATGTAGCTTGTGGTCCTAACATTTTTGGAACACCTTCTATAAAGGCAAATTTTCTTCCTTTTAAAAGAGATTCTGGGCAAGGTTTATTATGTAGTTTTTGTAGCTCAGGCTTATAGTCAAATAACTCTAATTGAGATGGGGCTCCAACCATATGAAGATAAATTACACTTTTTACTTTTCCTAAATTTGGAGGAGAAATTGGAGCAAGTGGATTCAATGATCTACTATTATTAAACAGGTTATTGTTACTAATGTTACAACTTGACAAAAAGTTGCTTAAAGCCATTCCTCCCATTCCTAGCGTGCAATTTTTTAAGAAATGTCTTCTGCTATTAACAGATGCATTTTTTAATAAAAACTCATTAAATAATTTTCTTTTTTGATCCATTATTAAGCATGTGTTAAAAATTCATCTAAATTCATTATTGCATTTGCAACTATAGTTAAAGAAGCATGATGCTTATCTGTATATCCAATATCTAAAAATTCTTTTAAAGAATCTGGATTATTCTCATATGTTTTAATTGCATTATTATAAAGATTGACTAGAGTTTTAAGTGTCACTTCATTTATTTGTTTGTATGTTGCTTTTTTATAAATATACTTTATTGCATTCTCAGTATTTTCCTCATCTAAATAGGTTTTAGCTAAATAATAAGCTGCCTCTACATATACAGGATCATTCATTGTAATTAATGCTTGTAAGGGTGTGTTTGTCTGAATCCTATTAACCAAACAAACCTCTCTAGTTCCAGCATCAAAAATTAAAAAAGAAGGGTAAGTCATTGTCCTTTTTAAATATGTATAAACCCCTCTTCTATATCGATCTTCACCTTCACTATTAATCCATTCGCCACCATATCTATGTTTCCCAAAACCTTCTGGTTGAGGAGGTTTAACAGCAGGGCCACCCATTTTTTTTGTTAAAAGTCCTGAAACTGCTAGTGCTTGATCTCTTACTTCTTCTGCTTTTAGTCTTAATTTTGGACCTCTAGCATAGAATATATTTAAAGGATCTTTTTCATAATTTTTTTCATTAACAATTGAATTTTGCTGATATGTTCCAGACAAAACAATTGATCTAATCAAATTCTTTAAGCTCCATTTTTGTTCTTCAGTTAAGTGAACAGACATCCAATCAAGAAGTGCAGGGTGACTTGGTGGTTCAGATTGAGTTCCCATATCTTCAATAGTTGAAACTATTCCTCTTCCAAAAATTTGATTCCAAATTCTATTGACTATAGTTCTGGAGGTAAGAGAATTATCTCTATCTACTATCCATTGAGCAAACCCAAGTCTATTCATCCCCCATTCAGGTTTCCAAGTATTAAGACTCTTAGGCACACCTGCCGTAACTTCTTTTGAAGGTTGAAGCCAGTTCCCCCTGTCAAAAACATATGTTGAACGCTTGTGATAATCTTTATTTTCAAGCATAATAGGTGTTCTAACTATATCATTAGCATTTAATATTTCATTAAAATATTGGTTAATTTTTGAGTATCCTTTTTTCCCTTTTCCAGGAATATTAGGGGCAAAAGAAAACCAATTGAAATATACAACAGGGTTTAATTTATCTAGTCCTATTACACCTGAAGAAGAAGGTGTGAAATTTCTGGTATCTGCAATTGGATCATATGCCTCAATAAATAAATCTATCTTGCCAGCAGTTTTTTTAATAGGTATGTTAAGTAATTCACGTCTATAAGGTTCTCCATTTTTTTTCCAGTTCATTTCAGGTATGGTAAACTCACTTAATATCTTTCCACTAGCAGACCCCTTCCTAATTCTGACAATTGTACCAGGATAATCGCTTGAATAGTTTATAATAATTCTATTACTTTCTTGTGTATAAACATTTTTTATAATTGCTGAACCATTATTTCTAAGAATTAAAGAATTGTTTTTATTAACTAAAGATGCATTCTTAAAATCTTCTGCAAAATTTGCGTGATATTGAGGTTCGTATTTATAAAGAAGATTCTTAAATCTTTCAAGAGTTTTTTTATCTCCATTATTGCTAATCCAATTCAGGACATTATTAATTTTTGACTCATCCTTTTCACTATAAGAAAGATAAATTGGACTCTCATAAGTAGGCTGATCAGAATCTTGAGTGTTATTAAAAAAAGCTAATACCTTATAATAATCCTCGTGTGTTATAGGGTCATAAGGGTGAGAATGACATTGTACACAACTTATTGTAGTACTCTGAAATACATCAAAGGTAGTGTTAACTCTATCAATTACTGCAGCTGTCCTAAATTCTTCATTATTAGTCCCTCCTTCATCATTATTCATTGTATTTCTATGAAAAGCAGTAGCTATATAATTATCAGGGGTAGGGTTTTCAAGTAAATCTCCAGCTAGTTGTTCAATTGTGAATTGATCAAAAGGCATATCTTCATTTAAAGCATTTATTACCCAGTCACGGTATTTCCAAATAATTCTATCTCCATCTCCTTCATATCCTCTAGAGTCTGCATACCTAGCTAAATCCAACCACCAACTTGCCCATTTTTCTCCATAACTTTTTGAGTCCAAAAGAGCATCTACATATTTTTCATATGTTATCTCACCATTAATAAAATTTTCAAAAAGACTAATATTTGGTGGTAAGCCAGTTATGTCAAATGCAACTCTTCTTGCTAATGTTATATTATCTGCTTTTTCATTTGGTTCTAATTGTTGATCTTCCATTTTTGCAGCAATAAAATTATCTATAGGATTTTTTAAGAATCCTTTTTTATCAAAAGATTTGCTAACCCTTGGGATTTCTGATTTTTTAGGAGGTATATAAGCCCAGTGGGTCCCCCACTTTGCACCTTCATCAATCCATTTAACTAATAAATTGATTTCTTCTTTACTTAAAGCAGGTTTTTCATATGGCATTCTAAGTTCAGGATCACTTTCAATAAGTCTTTTGATAAGTCTGCTTTCTTTTGCATTCCCAGGAATAATTGCTGGGGAACCTTCATTGGTATTTCCTAACGCTTCTTCTCTAAACAAAAAACTCAATCCAGCATTTTGTTTAACACCTCCATGGCAGGAAATACAATTTTGATTTATGATTGGTTTTATTTGACTACTAAAATCAATATTTTCTTTTCTATTACATCCAATAATAAAGACTGGAATAAGAAAAAAAATATAATTTTTTTTAAAAAGTTTAGTCATAATAATGCCTTTGGGTCTAACTAATATAGTAATTTCTCATTTTTATTCATAAAATCTTATCTTTCATTATGTTTAGATTTCTAATATCATTTCTAACTTTGATTACAGCATTAAGTTGTAATAAAGACAATAATGTTATGGTTATAGGTCATAGAGGAGCCATGGGTCATATTGCTGAAAATACAATTCCTTCAATTGAGAGAGCATTGGAATTAGGAGTTGATGGTGTTGAGATTGATGTTTTTATATGTAAAACAGGTGAATTAGTTGTTTTTCATGATGAGAAACTTGAAAGATTAACAAATTCATCAGGCTTTATAGAATCTCTTGAATTAGACTCAATAAAAAAACTAATAGTCTTAGATAAATATAGAATTCCAACACTAGAAGAAGTTTTAGAATTAATTGATGGAAAGGTTAAGCTAAATATTGAGCTTAAAGGTTATGGAACTGCATCTCCAACAAATAATTTAATAAATCAATATATCAATAATGGGAAATGGACAGAGGATAAATTTATCATTTCAAGTTTTAAATGGAGTGAATTAGAAGAGATTAGGCTATTAAATAATTCAATTCCAATTGCAGCTCTAGTTAATTCTAATGTTAATCCTCTTGATGCTTTACCCTTTGCAAAAAAAATAAAAGCAATAGCTATTAACCCAGACTTTAAGGATTTAAATCAAGAAAATATACAAGAGATTCATTCAAATGGGTTAAAAGTTTTTCCCTATACTATCAATGAATTAGATGATATAGAAAGAATGATTAAGCTTGGGGTAGATGCTATAATTACAGATTATCCTGAAAGGGTTAATAAATAAAAGGGATTATTTTAAACTCTACTCTTAGCTACTACAAAATGTTCAATTTTGAAAATATAATTTTCAGGGATGGTTCTACCAACTGGAGTAAAATATTTAGAATTAAGATCAGCTAAGGTTTTATTTTCTATTAAAGTGAAACTATTTTGAGATAGTAAATCTTCAATTTCTCTAGAAGAGTAAAATGATATCCAGGGTTCACCAACCTTCGCTGCTCCATTTGTTATAAATTTGACTGCTTTTTCAGGTTTTGAATAACCCATACCAAAACAGGCCTCTGGATCTTCTATGAAAAGTTTATTTACATAAGACATAAAGAATGTTGCATTTGAATTAGGGGTTAAGAGAGCCAGTTCACGTAGAGTTGAGTTAAGTGCTTCTCTTGTAATATACTGTGAAACTCCTTCAAGTGTAAATATAGTTGACTTACTTTGATTGAACCCTGCATTTAAAAGTTGTTCTTTGAGAGACTGATAATTAAAATCAATGCTAACATAGGTTACGTTTTCTGCATTAGCTATTTCATCTGGAAGTTTAGAACGCTTTATTTCTTGAACTTCAGGCTGATCAACTTCGAATATTTTTAATCCGGATGGAAGTTTAAGACGATGAGCTCTTGAATCATACCCTGCGCCGAGAATGACATATTGTTCTACCTTATCAAGGGTTGTTTTTTCAATTAGATCATCAATAAATCGTGTTCTAGAAATTAGATGTTCATGCAATCCAGGGACAATTTTTTCTCCTAACCAGACACTAAATTTATGTCCCATAAGTTTTATTATACTTGCCCCAAGGACAAAATTTTTGGCATAAGGATCATAAATAACCCGTTTATCAGGTTTAGCTAGAGACTCAATCAATCGTTGTTTTGCAACTCCTTGAGCTGTTCCATCTTTTCTAAATATTGAGTTGCTCATTGTTTGTATTTATAGGTTTCTTAATTGCTTTTATATGAACGATTTTCATTAAATTAATTAAAAAAAAATGAAAAAAATATATTTTTTATTCTGTATTATCGGTATTGCAATGCCTTACTACCATCTAATTGATTTTTTAAAATACAATGGCTGGTCAATGAATGGTTTTTTTGAGCTTCTATATGTTAATGGAGCAGTTTCTATGATATCATGGGATTTAACAGTAGCAGCTTTATCATTCTTTGCCTTTCTAATCTATAAATTTAAAAACAGACCATTAAGATTATTAAGGTACTTTGCATGTTTATTTTTAGTAGGATTTTCTCTTGCTCTTCCATTATACCTTTACGATACACATGATGCTAATTAGATAATTCTTTTAAGCATATCATAATATATATTATTAAAGTTTATTTTAACTAAATTTATCGATATATAAAATAATAAAGTCTATGGATTCAGGAAGCTGGTTTTTAATAATTTTAGGTCTTGTAATTTTTAATTTTTTATTCTCAACAGGATTAGAATATGTAAATCATTTAAATTGGAAAGACTTAATTCCAAATGAGCTTAAAGATTTTTATAAACCTAAAAAATATAAGAAAGCAAGAGAATATTCTATAAGAAGAAATAAAATATCTTTAATCTCAAGTCTCTTTGGCTTTGCATTAATTATTGGTCTTCTTTGTTTTAATGGGTACGGGTATATTAATGACTTTTCTTTAAACTATAATTCCAGTTATATTCAATCAGGAGTATTTTTTATAATTCTTTATTTTATCTCTAGTATAATTTCTATTCCATTTTCTTACTATAATACTTTTGTAATAGAGCAGGAATTTGGTTTCAATAAAACAACAAAAAAGACCTTTTTTCTAGATATAATAAAATCATTTATTATTACACTAATTTTTGGTTCAATTCTACTCTTCCCTTCTATCTATCTTTTTGAAACTTTGGAATCTGGTTTCTGGATATGGTTGTGGATTGGAGTTTCAGCTCTTATGATATTTATAAATATGTTCTATGCAGATCTGATAGTACCAATATTTAATAAATTAACACCTCTTGAAAATGGTGATTTAAGAAAAAAAATAGAGGAGTATTCATCAAAAGTCGGGTATTTATTAAAAAATGTTTATGTAATAGATGGTTCCAAAAGATCCACTAAGGCTAATGCTTTTTTTAGTGGACTTGGACCTAAGAAAACAATAGCTTTATATGATACTTTAATTGAAAAACATACTGATGATGAGTTAGTTGCAGTATTAGCTCATGAAGTTGGTCATTATAAAAAGAAACATATCTTTTCAGGGTTATTATTGACTATAATCCAATTAGGTATAACTGCATTTTTTCTTGAATTCTGCTTAAAACAACCTGAAATTTCATATGCTTTAGGTGGAGCTGAAATGTCATTTCATCTAGGGTTAATTGGCTTTAGTTTTATATTTTACCCGATATCACTTATATCTGGAATTTTTATGAATTATTTAAGCAGGAAAAATGAATTTGAAGCCGATTCATATGCTAAAGAAACATCTAGCGGTCATCATCTTTCACTTGCTTTAAAAAAATTATCAGTTGATAGTTTATCAAATATTTATCCTCACCCAGCATATGTGTTTATTCACTATTCTCATCCTCCTTTAATTAAAAGGCTTGAAGCTTTAAAATAAAACTCTAATGAATAGAAGAATTTTTGTATTTGATATTTTTGGTTTAGGTGTATTCTCTATTTTAAAAAATAAGATTAAGTTTATAAAAAATACTGGAATGGTTAGATCTGTCTCAACTTGGAAAACTTCAGATGCAAATCTTAAAGCAGGTCAATTATTAGATAAAGGTTCTAATTCTCTTGATGCTGCAGTTGAAGGAGTTGCAATAGAAGAATCAAATCCAAAAAATACAACTGTTGGTCTTGGAGGCGCCCCTGATAGAACAGGAATTGTTACACTTGATGCATGTGTAATGAATCATCTGGGAGATTGTGGATCAGTAGTGGCTGTTGAAAATATAGTTCATGTAGCTAGGTTAGCTAAGGATGTTATGGAAAAGACACCTCATGTTATGCTTGCCGGAGAGGGAGCTGAAGAATTTGCTTACTCAGAAGGGTATAAATCCAGAGATCTATTAAC
>Ga0208410_1000899_pt1 | contig 16349 bp, 14 predicted proteins | sample ETN02SmetaG_3_FD_185787 | JGI IMG/M metagenome (GOLD analysis project Ga0208410, IMG submission 185787) | Marine microbial and viral communities from oxygen minimum zone, Eastern Pacific Ocean - ETNP2014F10-02SV257 (SPAdes) (version 2) | ecosystem: Environmental > Aquatic > Marine > Oceanic ... | reverse complement strand
GTGGATTTTTAGGCCTAGGAAACTTAAGAAGCAGTTGGATGTCTTATGAAGACGAAGGAGTTTCAAATTTTAATGGTGGAAATTTTTCATCTAGATTAGGACATCAACTTGATATTGATATTTTAAAAACAAATTTAGCTTATTACTGGTTTGGAAATAGCTGGCTAGATATGCATTCAGGTATAAATTTAAGATACAGCTCATTGCTCACACCATCTAAAATTCCTTCAGATTGGAACGGCATAAAAGAATCATGGCAATTAAATTCAAAATTTAATGCTCGAATATTTGAGCTAGGTTGGAGCCAGTCTTTGATTTTACAATGGTTTGAAAGCTGGTTTACCACGTACCGTTATACGTACGGCATCGCACTTTCACAATTTTATGAAAAAGAAAGCTCACCATATGGGTATGGACCATCTCAATCTTTTACTATTGGCGGTAGATATATAATTGATAGAGATATGGCAAATCGTTTCTCAGTTGGTCTTGATTTTAAATTTACCTCAACATCTATAAGCAAGATTAAAGACCCCAAAGATGTAACTCCTATAAAAAGTTTTAATATTCAAACCGCGGGAATTTATGCAACAGCTTCGGTTTTTTTTGGAGGGAAGCAGACCAAAGGAGATATAGGTAAATCTTATTATTACGCCAAAGACTATATTTTAGCAAAACGCTACCTTGATGAATTCATCGATGAAAGCCCAGATCATGCAAATATTAAAAGCGCTTTAAAGCTCGCAGCAGAAAGTGATAGAAAAATTCCTTACCAAATAATGCGGCAAGGGATGAGTTTTGATGAACGAGGTATGGTGGTAAGGGCAATTAAAAAATATATTAGAGCAAAAGCATTAGCTGATACCCTTTTAGCTGATGTAATAGATGATAGAATAAGGGAAATAGCTTACCGTGAAATCGATAGAGCAGAGAAGTGGCTATATGCTGGTCAGTCTGATACTGCAATTGCTCATGTTACGATGGCAACAGCATGGTATCCTGAGCTAAGTCATCACGTTAAAAGGTTTAAAGTTTATAATTTTATGACAAAAGGTGAGCAGCTTTATAAGATTGGTTTGTACGATCGCGCATTGAAATATTTTAATGCTGCTCAAAAAATTAACCCATCGCTTGATTTTGAAATAGCAACCCATAAACATAGAATAGCTTCTGATCTACTTGTAACAGCCGATACTTTACGAGATCTAAATTCCTTAAAATTTGTTTTGTTTGCACTTGAAGAAACTCAAAGACTAACTGGTTCATTGAGCCCTGCTAATATCAAGACATTGGATTTATTAAAGAGAAAAATGCGCGCACAAGAGGATTATGAAATTCGAAAAAAAATAGATAATAAGCTTGAAAGAGAGAAAAGAAAAAGGTCTGAAAATAAACCTATTTACATAGGGATGACCGTATCTGAAGTTGAGGAAATAATGGGTAAACCATTTGAAATTATAACGAATGACACTTTAGGTAAAAATCAGCTTTGGATTTATAAATATCAAAAAGAAAAAAGTGTAGTACTCACTTTTATCGATTATAAGTTGATTAAAATTGAAGAATAGATGCTTTAGAGTAAATGCGCATTTTTTCTTACAAATGTTATTTCTTTTACAATAACCTTAATTACACCCGTAGCAGGCACAGCAAATAGCATTCCAAGCGGACCTAGAAGTGTACCTCCAATAAGAAGCACTATCATGACAAGCATAGGATGTAGCCCTACGCTTTTTCCAACCAAAGCTGGAGTAATTAAATTACCTTCAATTTGCTGGACGATTAAAAACATAAAAATTATATCTATTGAAAAAAATGGAGATGGAATTGTACCTAAAAACATATGTGAAGTGGCAGCGTCATTACCAAGATTATTCATAAATGCAATCAAAAGCGCAGGCACCATTCCTACAAATGGACCTACTAGAGGTATAAGATTAGCAAGCCCTGCTATTATTCCAATGAATATAATTAGCGTAATATTAGCTCCAAAAAAATTTAATAATAAAAGACCTGCAATTGACATTCCACCAACACTTGCAGCCGATAAAAACTGACCTCTCAAATAACTCGATACTGATTTTTCAATATTATATATAAGCTTAAGCCCAACCTCAAAAAATTTATTTGGTATAGAGTTGACCAAAGATTTTTTGAATTTGTGATATTCAGAAAGAAGTATAATGGTAAAAATAAATACCATTATTGCAATGAACATAAAATTACCAACTATACTTACCAAAGACCCTAAAGAACCTAATACTGATTGAGTGATTTCAGTTAATTTATTAGCAAGGTAATCTGAGGATGATTGTTCACTTTTCATGAAAGAAGGCATAGCTGAAGTTGCCTTATCACCCAAAGCTTTAAATTCTTTCATCATTGTAGCTTGATCAACTCTTTCAGAAAATTCCTGAGCTTGTATTGAGATCTGAGAAATAAAACTACCAATAAAAATAGATATGCTTGTAAGCAAAATTATTACAACGCTTAGAACTGATAATCCCCTATTTCCTATTTTCCTTTCAAAAGTATCTACGCTTGACAAGAGAAGTGTCGTAAAAAGAAATGCAAAAACCAACATCAAGATAACATCAGATATAAAAGGCCAAATTAAATTGAGAAACCATATAGCAATCAATGTCAAGATTGTTCTATAGATTTGCTGAATATAATTTATTTGTTGGTCAATCATTTTGATTGTTCTTTAATTAACATATGATTTGTTCTTCTAAGTCTCTCTCCAAGTAGCCCACCTAAATTAAACATAATTTTATGACCTAAAACTGGGTTGCGTTCTTGTAAAATCATAAGGTCTTGCGTAAAAAATCCAAGGAGCTTACAGTCTTCAATAGCTATTGCATTTGCTGAACGCGGCTCATCATCAAAAAGGGCTAATTCACCAAAAAATTCACCCTTTTCTAGCTCAGCAAGCGTATTTTCATTGCCTGATCTTGTCCCTATGGTAATTTTAATTGAACCGCGCATAATTATATACATACCCTCACCTGGTGCGCGATTTTTAAATATAAAATCTCCAATTTTGTAATCTCGATGGTGCATCATATTTTCGAGTTCACTAAAATCTTTCTGACTTAGATTTTTGAATACAGGTATTTTTTTAAGGGTATGCACAGCTTCGCTCTCCGAATTATTCCACCCTTTAAAGATATTTTCCCATTTTGCGCTTTTCAAATTATACTCCCTATTTTAGAAGTTAGATTATAGTTACATGATAACAAAAACTACAAGAAAAGTAAATATCACAATAAAATTGACCTTTCTTAGCTCAATTAGGTAGCTTACTACGTAATGTATGCCAAAATAATCATTATTTTATCAATACTTTTGAGCTATCCTTATGCTCAAAGAAGCCCAAGAGACTTTGAGAGAGAGTTAAAAGCACAAAATAGCGCTATTCAGTCCTTGAAAGATGAAATCGAAGCGACCAAAAAAAGAATTCAATCAGAAAATAAAAAAGAAAAGTCTTCCGTAAGAAAGGTTAGCAATCTATCTGAAGAAATTGCTCTTTTGCAAAAATTGCTTAAGGAATTAGCAAAAGAAGAAAAGCTCTTAGTGGCAGATATAACAAGATTGGGGCGTAAAATCAATGAAAGTGAAAACAGCCTTGAAAACTTACGTAAACTTTATGCTAGAAGATTAGCTACAATGTATAAAAAAGGACAAATATCCAATTTAGAAAAAGTCCTTAGTTCCACTTCGTGGAGGCAAGCGATCTACAGATCAAAATATTTAAAAATTATATCGAAAATAGATCAGGAGGCGCATGATACAATAAGGTCCCTCTTAATCGAGATTGGTAAGCAAAAATTAAGTCTAGAATCTGCATTGCGAAAAAAAAGATACCTAAAGAAAGAAAGAGAAAAGACTCTTTTACAGGTTAGATCAAAAAAGAAAAAAGAGCAACGAGAGCTTTCTCGAATTAGAAAAAGCCAAAAAGAACTGAAAAACTATTTATCTGAAAAACAAGCAGGGATGAAACAGCTTGAAGTTATCATTAAAAAAATTCGAGAAGATATTGCAAGGCTTGATCGTGAGGAGAGAATTCGCAGACAACAAATGGCCCTTCAGTCTAAAGAGTTTCCAAAATTGAAAGGTCAGTTAGCATGGCCAGCACAAGGTAGGATTTCAGCAAAATTTGGCAGACAATGGAATCCAAAACTTAAAACTACAACAGAAAATCCAGGTATTGATATTAAAGGCAAGCCAGGCTCAGAAGTAAAGACTGTTCTTGGGGGAGTTGTAACTACAATAACGTTTATCAGGGGATATGGTACTACTATAATTATTGATCATGGTAGTGGTTTTTACACAGTTTATAGCCATGTTTCAAACGTAGAAACAAATGTTGATAGCCAAGTAAATAGTGGGGATGTTATAGCTTATATGGGTGATTCTGGATCTATTAATGGTTCACAGCTCCATTTTGAGATTTGGGGTGAAGGGAAAAAACTAAATCCAGAAAATTGGTTAAGAAAGAGATGAATATTTCTGAAGCTCAACCGTTTGTATGGCAGCGCTTAAGTAAGATAAAGTCCAATGATAAAATAGGAACTTCCTATCTTTTTTCTGGATCAGTCGGTTCTGGAAAAGAGTGGTGTGCGATTGAATTTTCAAAACTAATTAATTGTAAATCAGATGGCCCTTTATCATGCAGATTATGCTCTTCATGTTTAAAATTTTCAAGCTTACAGCATGAAAATTTAAACTTAGTATTTCCTTTGCCAAGTATATCAAAATCAAAAACTGAAGATGACCCAATTAAAAGCATAAGTAAGGAAGATTATGAATTAATCCTTAAAATGATTGACCTCAAATCAAAAGATCCTTTTTACAAAATCAGCCTTTCTAATGCTAGAAGAATAACAATTAATTCTATTAGATTTTTAAGAAAAAATTTATATTTAAAATCTCAAAATAGTGGAAGAAAAATTGTTGTTATTTTTGATGCACATCTGCTTTCAGAAGGCGCAGGGGAATCTGCTAACGCTTTATTAAAGATTCTAGAAGAACCTCCAAATAATACCTCATTAATCTTAGTAACTGATAAAAAATTTAAACTTCCTTTAACAATTATAAGTCGTTGTCAGCAAATTGACTTTTCAAGTCTGCCTTTAGATAGGGTTCGAGAACTTATTGAAAGTGATGAGGTTAATAATGATAGAGCAACACAATTAGCTATGCTATCAAATGGTAATATGCATTTAGCGAATGAACTTGTATCGAAAGGCATTGACCAGCCCCTCAAAGAGGCGCATAGTATAATTGAATCTCTTACATTATTAGATCAAAATACTTGGCGTGATTCAATTAATAATTTTTCTATGTTGGCTTTTAGAAAACCTGAGGAATTCGTTTTTAAAATAAGCTTGGTTCAGCTATGGATGAATCTTGCATTAAGGTATAAATTTGATAAAAAAGAATCAGGATCTCTTGGTGAGTATTTCGATTCATTTGAAAAATTTAATGATAAATATCCAGATGCTAACTTTTTTGAGATTAATAATTTACTTGAAGATGCAATGATGGCTTTAAATAGAAATTTATATATGCCTTTATTTATTCTTAATATGATGATATCGATTCAAACTCTCTTAAAAGGTAAAAAGCCAAAAATAATCATATGAAGCCATTTTACATTACTACACCGATTTATTATGTCAACGATAAGCCCCACATTGGACATGCTTATACAACAATTTTAGCAGATGTAATAGCCCGTCATCATCGCAACAATGGTAGAGATGTATTTTTTCTTACCGGCTTAGATGAGCATGGACAAAAAGTTCAGCAAGCAGCAGAGAAAAGAGGCATTGCCCCTAAAAGACATTGCGACGAAATGGCCCCAAGGTTTATAGAGCTTTGGAATACTCTTCATATTCAATATGATGATTTCATTCGAACAACAGAAAAACGCCACAAAGACATTGTTAAGAAAATACTTCAAGATGTTTATGAAAAAGGAGACATTTACGAAGATAATTATGAAGGACTTTATTCGGTCTCAGAAGAGAGATTTATAACAGAAAAAGAAGCTGAATCAGGAGATTACAGGGATATAAAAAAACTAAAAGAAAAAAATTATTTTTTTAAAATGTCAAAGTACCAAGAAAAGCTCGTGAAACATATTGAGAAAAATCCAAAGTTTATTCAGCCTGCTCATAGAAAAAATGAGGTTCTAGGTTTTTTAAAATCTCCATTAAGTGATTTATGCATATCGCGTCCAAAATCTCGTCTTAATTGGGGTATTGATCTCCCATTTGATTCAGAATACGTTACCTATGTATGGTTTGACGCTTTAATTAATTACGTCTCTGCATTGGGATTCAATAATGAGGAAACAAAATACAATACCTATTGGCCTGCGAATTTTCATTTGATAGGTAAAGATATCTTAACAACGCACTCAGTTTATTGGCCAACTATGCTTATGTCTGCTGAAATAAAATTACCGGAAAGTATATTTGCTCATGGATGGTGGCTTAATGACCAATCTAAAATGAGTAAGTCATTAGGAAATGTAATAGATCCTTTAGAGCTGATCAAGCTATATGGAGTGGACCCGGTGCGTTTTTATCTGATGAAAGAAATGGTTTTAGGTCATGATTCAAATTTTAGCACTGATTCTTTTATAAAGTGCTATAATAGTGACCTTGCAAATGATTTTGGTAATTTATTAAGCAGAGTCTCAAACCTTGTGAATAAATTTTACAATGGTAGATTGGTTGAGGGTGAAGATCTATCGGAAAACGGTTTGGTTATCAAAAATAACGCAATAGAAACAATTGAAGATGTTTCGAACCTTATGGATGAAATGAAGATTAATGATGCGATTGAAAAGGTGCTTCAATTTGTAAGGAATGTAAATAAATTTTTAGAACTAACAGCGCCATGGAAAGTAGTTAAAACAGATCCAAAAAAAGCTGGACGAATATTATTTACTGCTGCTGAGTCACTTAGAGTTATTGCCCTACTATTTGCACCAATTATGCCTAATAGAGCAGATTCTGTCATGGACACATTAAATTCAAAAGACAAAGATATCTACTGGGGAGGGTTAGCAGTGGATGATAAAATAAAAACACACAAACCTCTATTCCCTAGAATAGAGTTATAGCTCAACATAGCTTTCCCAATATTTCCCTTCCGTGATAGTAGTTCCCACCAATTTTCTTATGAAGGCTATCTAGATTTTTTGATGTTATTTTGCCAGCTGAGATTATTTTAATATCTTTACCATAGATATTAATTGCTTTTTTAATGTTTCTTGCTCCTGCTTTTGCAGTACTGGATTGACCAGAAGTTAAAAGACTGTCCACTCTTTTTGTATGCACCAAATCCTCTATATTGTTAAAAAAATGAATGCTCTCATCTATTGCTTTGTGAAAAGTGATTTTCATTGGAGATGACCAGTCACTGATTTTTTTCACATGATCAATATTGACATTATTTTTTTTATCTAATACACCAAATACTATATGATCTACTCCTAAAGATTTAAGATAAGTGATTTGATCTTTAATTGTTACCATTTCTGAATTAGAGTAGCAAAAATTACCTTTCCTTGGCCTAACCATTATTTTTATTGGAATGGAAATGTTGTTAATCACTTTTTTAACTAGTTTAAACTCAGGGGTAAGGCCATCATTATTTAAATCACTGCAGAGCTCAATTTGATCAGCACCTTTTTTTTCTGCACTTAAAGCTTCATCGTATGACTCTACGCAGCACTCAATTAAAAATTTTTTCAAATTTTACCTAAATGAATCAAATATTATTAATAAATTAATTAAACAACTTAACCTTAGATATTAAATATAAATAAAATATAAATATGATTATTGATGCACATTGCCACCTTTATTACGATGACCTTGCAAATGATATTGAAAATGTTATTCAACGGGCAAATGAAGCTGGCGTTACACGTCTAGTATGTGTAGGTACAAATATTGAAGATTCAAAAAAATGTTTATCCATAACTGAAAATAATGATGATATTTTTGCTTCATCTGGAGTTCACCCTCATGACTCAAAGGATGCTGCAGAAGGCTACACCGATGAAATCTATGAACTAATGGAGTATGAAAGTATGATAGCCATTGGAGAGATTGGATTAGATTACTATAGAAACCTTTCCGACCCTGAAATCCAAAAAAAGGTTTTTAAAGAATTAATGGAGGTTGCTCAAGATTTGGATAAGCCGGTAATTATACATAGCAGGGATGCCGATGCAGACTTAATTCAAATAATATCTGAATACTCTAATGTCGTTGGAGTAGCACATTGTTTTTCAAGCACCCTTGAAACAGCGCAAGCCTTTTTAGAGCTTGGTTACTATATATCATTTTCAGGTAACATCACATATAAAAATAGCCATTTACCGGAAGTTGCTAAATCAATCCCCCTTGACCGCATTATGGTTGAAACAGACTCTCCCTATTTAAGCCCTGAGCCTGAAAGAGGAAAAGGTAATGAGCCTAGCAGGATAGTTCATACAGTTAGCAAACTTTCTGAAATTTATGGAATTTCATTTGAGGAAATGGCTAAACATACTTATGATAATACTACAGAGCTATTTAGATTACCTTAAAAGCGCTTACCCAAATTTATAATACCCCTTACCACATATTAGTAAAATTGCTTTGAAAAAATCTTTCCATCCTTTTAGAAAAAAGTGGGGTCAAAATTTTCTCAATGATAGTAATCTATTAAACAAGATCATTAAAACAGTAAATCTTTCAGCGCATGATACGGTCCTTGAGATTGGAGCAGGTGATGGGGCGCTAACAGAAAAAATTTTTCCTCATGTAGATAAGATGTTAGCAGCTGAGATTGACCCATTACTTATAAAAAAACTTACTCAAAATCAAAACCTTGAAGGTTTATCAATTATTGATGGTGATATTTTAAATTTCAGTCTAGATCAAGTAAATATAAAATATCCAATTAAAATAATAGGCAATATCCCATACAATATAACATCATCAATAATTTTTTGGTTGATTGAGCAATTAGACTTCTGGGAAGAAGCATATATAATGATGCAAAAGGAAGTTGCTGAAAGATTAATAGCAGATGTAGGAACTAAAGCCTATGGAAGGCTAACAGTTGTAACAAGCGCTTACTTAAAGAAAGAGATATGCTTTAATATACCTCCCGAAGTTTTTTTCCCAAAACCTAAAGTAGACTCATCTCTGGTTAGGCTCTCAAAGGTTTCACCTCAAATTATTAGTGATGATAAATTTGTTAAATACAATAAATTAGTTAAAAAAGCATTTTCTGAGCGCAGGAAAATGCTAAGAAATACACTATCTGGATATTCATTTAATAGCGAAGCTAAGAAAAGTATTGATTTTACAAGACGACCCGAGACACTATCTCCAAAAGAATTTGCATATTTAGTTAAATCGATTAAATGAGTATGTTTATTAGGTAAAAACGTATTTTTAGTGTATATTTCTGAGCTTTTTTCGACTAAAAAAAGGTTAAAAATTTATGGCAAAAGCAGCTAGACCCATTAATGAATCAAATCGAAGCTTAAGTCAATATCTAGAAGAGATTGGTCAGTTTGAACCCTTGCATCCTTCACGAGAAGTTGAGCTTGCTCAGGCAATTAAAAAAGGCGATCGGTTTGCAATGAAAGAATTAGTAGAGGCTAATTTAAGATTTGTTGTTTCTGTGGCGAAGGATTATCAAGGACAAGGTCTACCATTAACAGATTTGATTAATGAAGGTAATATGGGTTTAATGAAAGCTGCGGGCCGTTTTGACGAAACACGTGGATTCAAATTTATTTCTTATGCAGTGTGGTGGATTAGGCAGTCCATTCTTCAGGCACTTGCTGAACATTCTAGAATAGTTAGATTGCCATTAAATAGAGTTGGTACAATTTCAAAAATAACCAAAACAGCTGAAAAACTTGAAGCGGAAGTAGAAAGATCGCCCAATGAAGAAGAAATTGGAAGAAATCTTGAGATGACAACTGATGAAGTTACTGATGCTATGCGTATATCACGTAGACACCACTCACTAAATGCACCATTTAGAGATGGTGATAAAAATTCTCTAATTGATGTTATTGAGGATGATGGACAGATAGAACCAGATGAACCCTTAATGGCTGAATCATTGAAAGATGAAATTCGTCAATCACTGGACACTTTAAAAGACCGAGAAAGACAAGTTATTAAAATGTATTTTGGTATTGATAGAGACTATGCATTGACACTTAATGAGATTGGTGAAGAGTTTAGCTTGACTAGAGAGAGAGTTAGACAAATTAAAGAAAAAGCTATTCGTAGACTCAGGCATAGATCGCGAAGCAAATCTCTTAGAACATATTTAGGTTAATTTAGAGGAGGCAAAAAAATGGTTGAAGTAACAGTTAGAAACGGAGAGCAATTAGAGAGAGCTCTCAGAAGATTTAAGAAAAAATGGGAGCGCGCTGGTGTTTTAAGAGAAATTAAGCGCAAATCTTTTTATATTAAACCTAGCGATGAGCAGAGGGCTGCTCGAAAAAAAGCTGTAAGGCGTAGGTTACGATTGGCCAGGTATAGCTCTTATTAATATTTGAAAGGTTCGACAAAGTTTCGAGCCTTTTTTATTAATATGTAATATGATTATTCGCAGTATTTCTGGAGTTCGAGGTATCACTAAAACCTCACTTACCTCAGAAGTTATTAAATTGTATGCTCATGCTTTTCATGATCAACTTCCCAAAGGTTTGATTTATCTAGGCAGGGATTCCCGTCCATCTGGTGAAAGTATTCTTGAAATTTTTTCAAATGAATTAATCAACCTTGGAAGAGATGTTGTTAATTGTGATATAGTTCCAACACCAACAGTACAATTCATGGTTGAAAGATCGGAAGCTGTAGGAGGTGTAATAATTACAGCAAGCCATAATCCTGAAGAATGGAATGGAATGAAATTTGTACGACAAGATGGAACATTTTTCTTTCCAGATGAATGTGAAAGATTGTTTGAAAAAATTGATGCGAATATTCTTCATGATGAATCCAGTAAGAAAGGTATGTATTTCCCTGATCAAAATTCTATCCTAAAGCATATAATTCATATTATTGAACTATCATGTATTAATCTGAAAAGAATAAAGAGTCAAAAGTATAAAGTAGTTATTGACTCTGTTAATGGAGCTGGATCAAAAGCATTACCTTTACTATTAGAATATTTGGGGTGTGAAGTAGTTTCAATTCACTGCGATGGAAATGGAAAATTTAATCGCGGCACAGAACCTTTACCTGAAAATCTAAATGATTTGCGAAAACAAGTATTAGATAATAATGCAGATATTGGGTTTGCCGTGGATCCAGATGCTGATAGATTGGCAATTGTAAATAACCTCGGAAATCCGATAGGTGAAGAGTACACCTTGGTTCTAGCTGCAGAAGGCTATATAAAAGAAAAAGGGAGTCCTCAAAATATTGTAACCAATCTATCTACAACTATTGCGCTTGATAAAATGGCTGAAAAAAATAATTCAAAAGTTGAGCGAACTGCAGTAGGTGAAATAAATGTAGTCAAAAGAATGATTGAAATTAACTCAAATATTGGAGGTGAAGGAAATGGAGGAGTTATTTTAAAAGAAGCTCATCTTGGAAGAGACTCACTTGTTGGGGTAGCGATGATATTAAACAGATTATCGCAAGATATTAATAAATCTATTGCTGAGATTCATGATGCTTTACCTCAATTCAATATTGTTAAGGATAAAATTAATCTTGACCTTGTTGATGAATCTGAGCTTATAAACAATGCAAAAGATATTTATAAAGATTCATTAATTGACCTAACTGATGGAATTAAATTTATATGGTTAGATAGATGGATACACTTAAGAAAGTCTAATACCGAACCAATAGTTCGGATTTATGCTGAAGCACCAACAGCTATAGATGCTAATAATTTGATTCAAAAATTAAAATCTTAGCCAATATTTAAAAAAATGATTTATAAAAAAGGTCAAGAGCTTGAACTGATAATTGAAGGTCTCGCTTACGGAGGAAGAGGGATTGCAAGGCAAAATAATTTTGTCTTTTTTGTAGAACAAGCAATTCCAGGTCAGAAAGTTTTAGTTTATATATCAAGAAAGAAAAAGGATTTTGCTGAGGCAAGGATTAAAGAGGTAATCTCCCAGTCAGTACACTTCACTAAGCCAAAGTGCGATCATTTTTTAATTTGTGGAGGGTGTAAAACTCAGCATATTGATTACTTAGAGCAAGTCAATCAAAAAAAGAACCAAGTTCAAGATATTTTTCAAAAACAAGCTGGTATAAAAAATTTTAATATAGATGAGGTTATTCCTGCTAGTCCTATTTTTAACTATAGAAATAAGATGGAATTTACTTTCTCAAAAAATAGGTGGATTCTTGAAAATGAGCCTGAAAAAGTAGAATCAGATTTTGCTCTGGGAATGCATATTCCAAAAAGATGGGATAAAATACTTGACATAAACAGTTGCGATTTAATGCCAAGTATTGGATCGAAAATAGTAAACTTTGTTAGAGATTTAGCTAAAAAATCAAATCTAAAACCTTACGACCAAAGATCTCATATTGGTTTTTTCAGATACCTTGCTTTAAGATTTGGTCAGAATACAAATGAGTTAATGGTAAATCTTGTTACTTCATATGAAGATTTGGATTCTCTTGTACCTTTTGTTCAAAGCATGGTTGATGAATTTCCTGAAATAACATCAGTGGTGAATAATATCAATACACGTAAAGCCGATGTATCGTTTGGCGAACGAGAGATTCTACTTTTTGGCAAACCAGTACTTAATGAAAAATTAAAAGATTTGACCTTTCAAATTTCTGCAAATTCTTTTTTTCAAACCAATTCACATATGGCAGAAAAACTATATGAGGTCATATTGGACTCAGCAAAATTAAAAGGGGATGAAATAGTTTATGATTTGTATTGTGGAACAGGTTCAATTTCTATTTTCTTAGCACAGAAAGCAAAATTTGTTTATGGTTTTGATATAATCGTTTCTTCTATTGAAAATGCTGAACAAAATGCAGTTATTAATAACATAGAAAATATTGACTTTAATGTTGCCAATCTTGATACATATTTTCAAAAGCATAAATCAAATAAATACCCAATACCTGATGTAGTAATTGTAGATCCACCTCGATCAGGGATGCACAAAAAAATGACAGAATACCTCCCCATTTTAGATGCAAAAAAAATAGTTTATGTTTCTTGCAACCCTTCAACTCAGGCTAGGGATACAGAAATACTGCAATCGCATAGTTACAAATTAACAAAATTAACCGTCATAGATATGTTTCCACATACACCTCACATAGAAACAGTTGGCATTTTTGAAAAATCATAATAAATAAGCAGTTATCCTTAATAAGTTTATTATTAGATTATTAAAGTCAGTGACATAAAGAATAACTAAATTTGAACTATGCAAATATGGCTTAAAATGTTGCTTAGAAATAGTTTTTTTCAAGTTGGTATAGGACTTTTTATTACGATGATATTTGGTGGTGTCGTATTACAATGGCTTGAAACTGGAGATATATCAAAAGGAAATAATCCTTTTTGGTGGGCAATCGTAACCATGACTACAGTAGGATATGGAGACTTTTCTCCTGAAACCCCTGAAGGAAGATTATTTGCTGTATTTATAATGTTTGCAGGAATATCTCTTGTGTCATTGCTGACTGCATCAATTTCATCAATTTTTGTAGCACAAAAAATCCGGGAGGGTAAAGGTTTGGAAAAATTGAATCTAGACAACCACATTGTATTGTGTGGTTGGAATATGAATGCTGATAAATTAATCAATTCAATTTATGAGTTAAAATCTGATAATAAGAATTTTGATTTAGTATTAGTAAATGAGCTTAGCGAAGAAGACATAACACAAATAAAATCTAAATTTGCGAAAATAAGAATACATTTTGTTGCTGGTGATTTTACACAAGAAGAAACGCTTCACAGGGCAAGCGTTACCACATCAAACTGTGTAATAGTAGTTCCGAATAATTTAAATAATGATAATGAATCACATGATGAAAAGACAATTTTTGCAACACTTACGATTAAAAGTATTGATGCATCAATAAGAGTAGTTGCTTACCTTTTAGATAGGGAAAATTTAACACATATTAAAAGAGCTGAAGCAGATGAAGTGGTTGTTAGCGATGATTTTAGTTTAAATATTTTAGCATCACATATTGTCGATCCTGGTGTACCTCAAGTATCTAATCATTTGATAAACACTAGTTCTGATTCAAGACTTAAAAGAAAAGCTATACCTGGAAACTTTATTGGGAAAAAATACAGTGAATTATTTAATCACTATAGAAAAGATAACGGCTCCCTTTTAATTGGACTTTATTATGAAGATGAAAATTTAGGAATTGGAAGCATACTTTCATCTGATACATCTTCACTGGATAAGTTTATTGAGCAAAAGTTAAAAGAGGGCGGTATTTCACTTCAAGAGCAAAGCAGGGTTCATGTAAACGTAAACCCAAGCCTGGACTATATAATCAAAGAAGGTGAAAAAGCTCTTTTAATTCCATGAGGTAACTATGAAAAATGAACAACTGAAAAATTATAAAATTTTTGAAAATTTAAATAATGAGCAGATTGATAAATTTCATTCTGTCTTAAATAAACAAAAAATTGATAGTGGGAATAAATTTATAGTAGAAGGCGATGAAGGGGACTCCCTTTATCTTTTATTGGATGGAGAAGCAGAGATAAACCAGGCGCTTACACTTTCGGTTAATAAAGGTGAATCTGATAAAAGGGAAAAGTCAATTATGAAGCTTTCTGATAAAGACTTTCCTCAATTTGGAGAAATGTCAATATTTTCTGAAGGTGATGTTCGAACTGCAAATGTTAGAGCGCAAACGAATTGCACATTAGCAAAGATTGCCAAAGAGGATTTATTTAAAATATGTCATGATAATCCTGAAATTGGTTTTTTAGTTATGAGAAATCTTGGAAGAATTATTACAAAAAATTTAATAAATGCAAATCAGAATGTATTAAAGCTTACTACTGCTTTTAGTCTTATTTTAGACCGCTAGGTCTTTATATGATTGCAATATATAATATTTTATGACGCAACCTCAAATAGATTCTAAATATAACTGGGATAATCTCGAGAGTCGATGGTATGAATACTGGCTTCAAAAAAAATACTTTCAAGCAGATGAAAATTCCTCAAAAGAACCTTATACAATAGTTATTCCACCTCCCAACGTGACCGGAAAATTGACTATGGGTCACGTACTTAATAATACCATCCAAGATATTTTAATTAGAAAAGCGCGAATGGAAGGCAAAAATGCTTGTTGGATACCTGGAACCGATCATGCATCGATAGCTACAGAGTCTAAAGTTGAGGAAATGTTAAATCAAAAAGGAATAAGCAAATCCACATTATCTCGTGAAGAATTTTTAGAGTATGCATGGAAATGGAAAGATAAATATGGTGGAATAATAATAAAGCAATTAAAAACTCTTGGATGTTCATGCGATTGGGATAGAGAACGCTTTACAATGGATGACGATTATACTCATGCTATAATGCATGCATTTGTAGAGCTTTATAATGAAGGGCTAATTTATAAAGGTCAGCGACTGGTAAATTGGTGTCCAGCTTCTAAATCTGCAATTAGCGATGAAGAAGTTATTCACAAGGAGAAAAACGGAAAATTATGGTATTTGCGCTATCCGATTTCTGGGGAGGATGACTATATAGTAGTTGCAACCACTAGGCCTGAAACTATGCTTGGCGATTCAGCGGTTGCTGTTAATCCTAGCGATAATCGATATACGCATTTAAAAGGTAAAAGCATCAACCTGCCTTTAATGGATCGAAAAATTCCGATCATTTTTGATGAATTTGTAAATATTGATTTTGGCACTGGGTGCGTAAAAGTAACTCCAGCTCATGATCCAAATGATTTTGAGATGGGCAATCGTCATAATTTAGAATTTATAAATATCATGAATGATGATGCGTCGATGAATAACAATGTTCCTAAAAAATATCAAAAACTATCACGAGAAGATGCCAGGAGGATGATAGTTAAAGATATGGCCAAAAAAGGTTTTATAGATAAAATAGAAGATTATACAAACAGTGTGGGTTTTTCTGAAAGAGGCAACGTACCAATTGAACACTATCTTTCAGATCAGTGGTACATGAAGATGGAGTCATTTGCAAAGCCAGCCCTAGAAGCTGTATCAACTGGTGAGATAAAGTTTCACCCAGAGCATTGGCTAAAAACTTATAATCATTGGATTGAAAATATTAAAGACTGGTG
>Ga0208410_1000898_pt1 | contig 16360 bp, 8 predicted proteins | sample ETN02SmetaG_3_FD_185787 | JGI IMG/M metagenome (GOLD analysis project Ga0208410, IMG submission 185787) | Marine microbial and viral communities from oxygen minimum zone, Eastern Pacific Ocean - ETNP2014F10-02SV257 (SPAdes) (version 2) | ecosystem: Environmental > Aquatic > Marine > Oceanic ... | reverse complement strand
GACTCCTCGTCTTCCGGCTCCAGTTGGAGAATGGCGGGATCCACGGTTGCTGTCAGGTCGTCGGACTCGCAGTCGCTGTCTGAGGTCATCTCCAACTGCACGTTCGCCTGTTGTTCGCCGTTGTTCTCAACGTCCACGTCCCATGTTACCTCGTTGTCCTCTCCGTCGTAGTTCCTGGTGATTGGGTCGTCAGTCGAAAGTTTGACTGAGTAAAGGCCCCCTCCGTCTCCGGCGGTTGTCGTAACAGTGACATCGTCACTCGATGGTGATCCCGGTACTCCCCCAGATACCTGCCCTTGGGCATTCACCGTGGTTTCGCATTCCCCATTGGCCTGATCAGAGACAGTAACAGTTAGTTTGACGGTTTCAGATGATCCTGAGTCTACTGCCACGGTTGTTGTTTCCAACGTTGATGTGAATCCACTGCAGTCATTCCCCTGCTGTGTGCTTAAGGATACCAAGGCATCATCGTCTCCAGAATTCTGTATCACGATGTCGTATTCTGCGGCATCATCTGTTGTTGCCTCGGCCGTCATGGGATTTGCAGAAACTGAGATGTCTACATCCGCCGAAACCAGTGGTGATGAGAGGCTCAGAACGAGCACCGCAACTATCAGACTTGCTGAATTGCTTGGCTTCATCGCATTTCGCACTAGACCGCCCCTCTAAGGGCTTCGCACCACGCGACCCCTTAGGGTCGCGCTTTTCAGGCTTCGACGAGGTGCTCGGATTCGGCATCACAATGCATGCATCTGCCTGAATTCATGATGTCGCAACCCGAAACCTGTCCAGCCTTGTGATACCTCGCTCCGCAAGAGGAGCAGGCCCAAGCCTCCCCCACTGTGACGTCTATACTGCAGAGCCAACATGGGATGCCGCTTGTCACCTTCTCTTCGACCTTGGGAGCTATCTTCTGAACCGCCCTATTCACCTTCTCATTGTTCAGGATAGAGGAGGGTTTTCCATCGGTTCTGACATAGACGAATGTGCCAATTCCTACTGCCAATGCTGCCAGGACAGCTAGGATTACGATTGGAAGCATGCTTCCAAGTCCATCCTGCCCTCCCACGGAAGGCTTGACGTCCACAGAAATTTCGAAAACGCCCCCCTCCATATCCTCGGCTTCCGCCATAGTGAGGGTGAGTGACCCGTCATTTCCGTTGTTGGGGGTGAAGTCTACAATCACACTCCTTGATTCTCCAGGAGCTAGGATGATCCTCACTCCATCGACGACGTGCGCGTTCCACTGAGAGGGTGCATCGATCTGTAGTGTGTGAGAAATGTCAGTGTTACCGGTATTGGTGACATCTAGTCTGAAGGTTGCCGAGTATCCCTCGTGAGCCAGTGGCTCTGAGTTTAGCACCCATAGAATTCTTGGGGCCGATTCGACGAGAAGTGACTGCGTGTCCCTAATCTCGATCCCTTCTCCGGACATTACGAGGGTAATCGAAGGTTCGGAGCCCGCCTGTTCTGAAATTGGAATCGTAACTAGGCACGATACTGTGGATGATTGACCGGGGGAGAGCGATGTTGGTCCTGTACAGGTGGAGGACCACTCGTCATTCGGTACTTCGAGATAGGTGCTCGGCCTCCAAGTGCCCGAGCCCTCATTCCATACCATCCATGTCAAGTCGAATCCAGGGGACCCGACTGGGTGAGCGGGAACGCCCAATATGGTGTCCGATGATGTTCCATCTGGAAGATCTATCTGGTGGAACGATATTCTCGGAGAAGCTGCTGAGAGAACGTCAAGGGTTCGATTCCAATCGATTTTGAATCCATCCTCTGTGGCAAATCTCAGTTCCAACAAGCCGCTGACTGCAACTCCGTTCCCTTGGATGGACATGGTCCATGACTCGGTTTGTCCGGCTGGGACGGTGATTGTGGAAAGAGCGCCAGAAACTGCCCACCCACCTGGGATTGCCATCATGTATGGCTGTAGTTCCAGATCCCGATTCCCCATGTTGTTGAATGAAATCGGAATCTCCAACAGTGCGTCGGGTGATACCTGATTCTCGATGCCTCCCGAAATGGGGGTCGCAGAGACCTCGTCTACTGAGTCGACGACTAGAACGATGTCCTGGGTCCACGAATCTGAACCGACACGCGAATGAACGATTATCGCTGCTTCGTAAGTTGAGCCAGCGGGAATCATTGCACCTGGCGGATTGATTGTGATGTCGACTATCTTGTTGGAGTCTTTCTGCAGGGTCCCTGTGGAACCATGGGACGAGCCCTCGAATGCTCCGATGTCATCTAGCCCCAAATGCCATCCTGCAGGAGAGACTAACTCAACGTCGTATGATTGCGCCCCGTTTCCACCGTTCATTACTGAAATCTGTGTATTTGTCGGTAACAAAGGACTGACTAGGATCTGCTCGTTGAGTATCTGAATTTCTGCATCGCCCAGCACTGGCACATCAAAAATTAGGGCCAGTTCCGACTCGATGTCATTTTCGATATCGTATCCTGAGATGGTCATTGAATACGTCCCAGGCGGAGGGGGGGCCGGGTGAACCATCGTCATCCCTACCGAAACCGATTCTGTCGGCATTAGGTTGAATGTGTTCGATGTGAATGACTGGAACCATCCGAATTCAGTACCATCCTGCATTCTGATGGGCGATGAAGCGCTGATGGAGGCGTTTGTCTCGAACAGGGCTGTGTTCGTTAGTGTGAGATCCCAGGTTGTTGTGGTGGAAGTGGGATCGGACAGCGTGATTAGTTCTGAATCCGCGCTCACCCTGACTCCGGGTGCACTGACAATTACTATCTCACCAATGTAATTATTCGACTCGGAAAGCTCCTCTACCAGATTATTTGGATCTATGAAGAACTCGAAGGAGGCCTCTCCCTCTTCACTAGGGGTCCAAACCCATGATACCTCCTTGGTCTCACCTGGGGAGAGAGATACCAACTCCTCTCCGAGAAGCGCGCTGTTGACTCTGGAAAGGACTTGCAGATCGGAAACGGTGCCGGCACCCAGGTTCTTCACGGACACACTAATCTCTACCTGTTCCCCCACTTGTGGAATTGGCGTAGAAACGTCGAATGATCCCGCTACAAATGTTGGATCTGGATTCAGGTCATTTACATTGAACCCCCTGACGGCGAGAGAGAATGGTTGCCATGTCCTTGAGCCCCCGTGCTGGGAGTCTCTGACCCTGAGTGTCCATGTTCCCTGAGCTGCACTATCGAGGGCGATTACCTCCACATTGTTCACTGAATCCTTGGTTCCCCCGGTTACTGAACGCCCATTTGTGAACACGTTGCCCTTGAATGACTGTCCGGTCGGGGATACCAGTTCTAGGTCGAGGTCGTTCCTGAGTTGCGTGGATGAGCTGGTAGAGCCAGGATAGTCGGACCATGTAAGAACGGCCTTGAACTCATGACCGGAAGAAGTTACATCGAAGTTGTATTCTACTGTCTGTCCACTCCTTATCCTTGATCTGTCGTCGACAAAAATTGCGACTTCTCCGTCAGCGATTAGTGAATCTACGAGATTCAACCTGCCCCATCCTTCGTCTTCATTGGGAATGTCTCTCGTACCCATGTCCTTGGCACCTAGGATGAGCAGTCCCTTCACGAGCGCACCTTGGGGGGCCTGCCTCCCAATTACCTCGGTAAGGTACTCTCTGACTAGGGCAGAGGCCCCAGCAGCGGCTGGCGTCGCCATCGAAGTACCACTGTATTCGAGATACCATGTGTTGTCCCATGAGCCCTGAGCGTCAGATGCCTCCTGAGCTTTGCAGGATCGGACATAGTCACCAGGTGCAACAAGATCTGGCTTGATCCTGCCATCATCCGTTGGCCCCCTGCTGCTCCAGTAGTACATCTCGTCCGGTGAGCCACTGTACCTATTCTTGTGTCCGCCAATAGTGATTACGTTCTTTGCAGTCCCGGGCGGTGAGACGCCATCATCCCTCTCATTACCCGCAGCGAACAAGACCGTCATACCGTCATATGACCAATATTGATCCCATGTGGACGTTCTATCATCGGCATCCTCTGATTGGGTAGAGTAGCTCCCAGATCCACTTCCAGCGCCCCAGCTGTTAGTGTGAATCCTAGCTCCAGCGTTGTAAGCCGAGTTTAGCATTGAGTTGATTCCGTAGCTGTATAGGGCGCCCGAGTCGTCATCCTCCATTGCTTGGAAGTACAGGTCCGCCTCTGGGGCGATTCCTTGGTACCCACCATTGCTCCTGAATCCAGATCCGAGTACGGTACAGGCGACGTGCGTCCCGTGCCCCGAACTGGGATCGGCTGTAGATGAGTCGCCCGGAGTTACGGAAGTGAGTCCTGAAATCCTCCCTGTGAAGTCGCCGTGGTCCCCGTCAAGGCCCGAGTCGCCGACCGCCACTATCTGTCCACTTCCATTTAGCTCGGAGATGAAGGCATTGTCGACCGTGTTAATTCCCATGTTTGACCTAGCCTGGTCGTTGTGGATGACCAGTACTGGCTGTGGGGCGACATATGCGACCGAGGGATGTGCCAGAAGTGATGGCAACGAATCGAGGGCGAGTGTGCCCCAGTATCTCCCTGTTTCAGGTGACCAGCCATCATCCAGCCACCTCGAGGCTGCTGAGGAGAGTGTATCTTTCAGACCTAGGCCGGGGTCGTCTTGTCTGATTAACTGCTCATTCTTCCACCCAATTACTTCGACTTGAACCTCGTCTCCTACGGTGTACTGCATCAATGACTCGTGGACCAACAGCCCTGCTGGAACATAGTGAATAGCGACAACAGAATTAGCCATGGAAAGTGCCTCCAAGGATTCCTCTGTTCCCTGAATTAAGAAGCCCGAGGGAGGGATTGTTGACCTTATTTCGATGCCTTCTATTTCTGACAGTTCGACCCTAGCGTCCCAGAGGCCCACTTCTCCATCTACCAGTGCCATTACAAGGTCTGAGCGTGGGATTGCGATGCCAGGGTCCATTGACAACCTAGGAATGAGTCCTGATTCAGTGTAGATTCCAATAACCGTGTCAGCGATTACCTGTCTGACGTCCTCGAGGCCCTCGTGAACTGTCGGCTCCCCCAAATCCCTGATGCTATTTGGATCCGGGGAGATTTCCACTCTCTCGAAACCGGTGGAGAGTTCTTCCGAACCGTCCACCTGAATTTCATCGCCGTGCCCCATTGGAGGGGAGTACGATAGCATGAGTATTCCGAGAACTAGGAGGGTCACGCGCTGGTTCATCGAACTCGTCCCCTGTCAGGACCATTTTGAGCATATGGGTTAACTGAACATCACTTCAGTCATCTTTGTTCAAAGAATCTTGAGTGGGGACTTGACCGTGTAGAGTTCCATTGTCCACTCACCGACTGAATAAGGCTCCTTGATATATACTCCATTTCGGTAGTTGTCGTAGCTCAGAATAATCTCTATGGTGTAGTTATCCCAAACGGATACCCCTGGGACAATTAGCTCTAGTTCGTCGCCTGCCACTGAGGTATGAGCAGTGATCACTTCGGCGTCATAGTGAGCGCGGTCGATCTCGACAATCCCTTCTGAGTCGAGGAACCTGATGTCTAGGGAAACCTCCCCTATCGACCTGCTTCCTTCATTGTTGATCTGTGCTAGAACCACGTGTCCTGCTGCTCCTTGCCGGTATACCACATCAACGGAAACTCTGTCATATGGAACTATCCAAGCGACGACAATAAGGGAAGCGGAAATCATCAACAATGCCGCGATTGATGCGAACAGTACCCTAGTTGAGGAGACTTGGCTTAGTTTGTCCTCGAAATAATCCAATGCCTCGTGAGCTAGTGCTTCCTCTGGAGTCTCCACATCTTCCTCCTTCTTTCTCATCCTCTCTAGAAGACCCATTCAGTCACCCCCCATGAAAGTCGCAACGAGGGTGAGTATCCCGGATGAGATTGGCTCTACCACCATTATGTGATGAGTCGGTCCATCGAAGCCTGGAATCATGTTGAGTAACGATAGGTCCGAGGCGAGTCCGTTGACCCCAAGCGTTGTGGCCGTTGGAACGCCTGATGTAGTTTGAGCGTCTAGGAGGACGCCTCTCAAGTCAAAGGTCTCGCCTCCCAGTTCTGCAGATGCGCGTGCTGAAACTATGATTCTCCCACCCTGCACATCGGAGATCTCGATGACTGCGTATGCTCTTCCAAATTCGTGCACGTGAATGGTTGCGCTCTTGAGATTCTCACCTAGGGCCTCCATCTCCTCCATCGTCACAGGAGGGGTAGCTGGTATGTTGCTGGACCTGATGTATATCCTGTCTACCCCTTCCCCGCCTGATCTCACCTCGAGTCCATATTCCTCGGTTGGTCTGATGACTAAGCTATCTGTCATCCCCTCAGCAAGGAGTATGGTGTCCCCTCGTGTGTTTATCGCTCTGCCAAACGCCTCGATATAGAGTGACATTCCCTCGCTCGAGGCACTGAAATCCAGTATTGGCATGCCTTGGAATGCTAGGCTCTTGGTGATGTCGAAATTGGGGTCGGGCTCCGTAGTGAGATTGATTGAACCTGGAAGGTCTGTGAGGAATACTGTAGCAGGCCACCATGAGGAGTCCATCCACTGCATCTGTTGCATCATTATCGATTCGATTCCGATTCCCTCTCTGAGGTAGATGTCGGGCACTGTCATGTCGATTGAAACGGCAGTTCCCAGACTTGCGGTGAAATCGACTGTCTCGGGTATCTCGTCAATCATTATCTCAGTCCTACTGCCAGCCTCCCTGTTGATCAGAAGGGCGTGAACCCAATCCAACCTGTCTGTCATCGAGTAGTGAGTGGATGTGGATACCTCTGTGATGCCCGCAACAGTCGTGAACTCGAATGTTGACTCGACCAAGAGGCCGGTCTCTACGCCTGCCTCGAGGCCGTTGAGTGTCATCAGCAGATCCTGCCCGTTAATTCCCTGGGCGTATATCATCAACTCGCTATGAGCAGGCACCCACCCATCCAGACCCAATCTGATGTCCCAGTCCTCAGTGTCCGTTCCCGAACTTCTTGATATTGAGAGGTCGACAACTGGGGGAAGTCCCGGAAGCCATGTCCTGAGGTGGAATCCATCTGATATTCCCGATGATGCTGCATTGAAGGAGACGCCGTGAACCCAAGGAGGGGAAACCAGAGAGCCAGAACCATGACTAGATTCGACAATCATGTCGAATGCTGAATCTGCCTCCAACTGCATTCCGAACGAGAAGTCCTCGTCGCCACTATCTCCTCCCGAACCAGTGGAAATGTCAGTGGTAATTCCGGACAGGACGGAGTTGACTGAACGGCCCAAGTCGGCGAATCCTCCGAGGAAGAATGCTAATCCAGAGAGCCCCATTGAGGTATTTAGTTCGGGGACGTCGAGGGTTGGGCCGGACTCTGCCCCAGTGGGTATTTCTATGGAAACGGAGGAAGGTAGCGGATCGATTAATGCGAGTGCTGTGAGTTGTTCCTCATCAGTGGTTGGTGCATGATCCACGCTAATGCTCAGGGATCTGTCGCCTGCGGCTGATATTGATGCCGTGCCCCTCCCTGCGGGACCGGGGGCTCCTTCCTCGGCTGGAGCGGTCCAACCTGCATCGGAAATACCCGAGATTCTGGATGATATCGTCGAAGTGCCGTCATTGGGGTCATGATGGAAAAGGAAATGGTCACCTCCCATTGTTACGGGTGTTGACGAATTTGTAATCTGGGCCTCTATGCTACCTATCGATGAGGTTGATGACCAGCTGGAAGAGCCGCCGAATTCAGAGGAGAATTGATCTGGAAAGTCGGAAATCCTTACTGCCTGCCTCTGGTCCAAATCTATTCCAGTGTAGGTTATGGTTTCGATAGCGCTGGATGCCAAGTACTCGGCACCTTCTGCAGTCAGGAATATGTCAATCTCATCCGGAATGTCAGAAATTGATAGTGCCTGATGAGAGGAGTTGGAGATTGTACCCCCGTCGTGTTCGAGATACATGAAATTGAATGCCTCGGAAGAAACAGTGCTGATGTGCACTGTCAGCTCTTCGAGTTCATCATCGTCGTCAAGGGTGAATGCTGAAAGGCCACTGAAACTGATGCTAGCTGCAATCGGAACTAGCGGGTCGACGAGGTCTCCTGACCTGCTGATCACCTGGTTTAGCTCTCTGTCATTAGCCAGGATTAGGTGATCACCGACCAGAACGGGATGTTGGCTTGAGCCTATCTCCATACCAATCCTTGAGATTGTGGTGGGCTCTCTCTGAGCGCCCCAGTGATCATGCATGAGGAGATTGAACTCCCTGCCCTGTAGATCCCCCCCTGAGCCGACTCCTCCCGTTATCGCATCTACAACAGTGGACGGGACGTCATTTAGTGTCGAGCCCACATCAAGGTAAAGATCGACTAAGTTCAGAATCAAAGAGTCCATTATCCTTGAAACGAAGTCCATGTTATTCGAGTCATCTAAATCGGTGTTGTCATCCTCTGAACCCCCTACATCGAATGAACCGAAAAGAACCAGTGCGGGAGGTATTGAGTCCAGGGAGATACTGACCCTCCTATGGTCCTCTGACTGCCCCCCTCTCTGGAACCAGGACTCATATTCCAAGGAGTCGATAGCCTGTTCTGATCTAAGTAGAATCATGCTGATAGGGGGATGTGCTGGGTTCACGGGAAGAGTTGGGTCATCCTCGTTGGGACTAGTATCGCGTGAGAAGTTCTTGATTCCCAAAATCATTCCGAGGCGGCTAGGCCTTCCTCCTGGCAGGTCGGGCTCATCTTCGGATCCTAGCATCCTGAAAATCCTGGTAATCTCGCCAGGGGACATTGAGCCCTCTGGCATCCCCCTCAACCATCCCCTGCCATCAGTGATATTACCAAATGAGCCACCATTATCCTCGGGAGGGGTGTTCGAGCGATCCTCGTAGAAGCGTATGTGAAGGTCTGCTCTTCTATCTGCGAAGTACTCTACAGTAGTTAGGCTCCTGTCTCCCTCTATACCGCCAGCGGCTGGCAGCGTACTGTCAGTCCTGATGATGACCTCCAAATCACCGGGAATCACCATCGCGTCCTTGTTCGGATGAATATCCAGATCGATGTATGCGAGTTCCCACAGATCTCTGACTCCATCAGAACTGGGTGGAGAAAAATGGCCATAACCCAACCCAACGGAAACCCCACAGTCAATCTCATCGGAAGGCAGGAAGAGGAGTTGATCTGGATTGTACCTGTCTGGGCATGTGTCCATGTCACTCGAGTCTACCGAGATTGAGTATGGGGCGGAGATGCCGATCAGTGTCATTCCGGTTCCATCGAAATTAGATGAGAAGATGTTCAGAATTGCCTGAACGAGGTCCTGCATCACCGCACTGGCGTTGAAGAAGACCCTCTCAATGCCGACCTCCAAAGAGAACTGGTTTGGCATTGTGTTGAATGAGGAGTCAACCACCCAGATGTAGCTCTCTCCATCGCCCAAGGCCAGAATAGAGTCTGGACTTGAGTATGCAAATGCCTTGATCAACGATACCTGCAGAGTGTCCACTTCGTCCCACATTGGATCCGTGATGCTAGAGTCCAGGACATCTACCGAGTAGGTAATGGCAGGCTGAATCCACAATGTCCCAGACTCCGAGATGATGTTTTCGAGTCCTATTGGGCCAAGAGATATCCCTAGGCCCACCTGAATGTCGTCGTCCCCATCATTGTCAACATCGACGGCGTGGCTGAGGGGATCAGTCTGTAAATTCAGGAGAGAGAGGAAGTTTGCTGTGAATGTCACCACCTCAGTGTTCCTGATTACATTGCCATCAAGGTCAGTGTATTCAGTGAGGATGACGTAATCGGTGATATTCACAATGGTCTGCCAGACATTGTCAACCGGGGCAGTCTCCCCGTCGTCTATCCCCAAAATTACATTGTAAGGAAGAGGGTGATCTGGCGATGGAGGGGACGTGTCTGTGATTGAGGAGTCAACCAACGATTCCCCTATCGAGGATAGCGGTTGGTTGGGTCCACTTTCCGAAATTCCGTCTCTGACTGCATCCAATGCAGGTCCTGCTATCTGTCCGACGGCGTTGGAGTCCAGAACATCTTGTCGTTGTCCCAGAACATCGGACAAATCGTCCAGAATCTGGAAGTCCTGGGCTTCGATCCTAGCTTCGGCATTGACGCTCGATATTGGTGAAAACAATGGCAAAAGAAGTATCATCACTACCAAAATGCTGCCTGAATTGGGAGAATGCGGCGCACGGTGAATCACCCTAACGCTGCTGCTGTTCATGTTCGCACCTCATAGAGGTGCGCTAAAGGGTATTGCCCTGCTTGAGTTGGTGGTTTTCGTAGTTACTGAAGTCATCACCCAATGCTAACCCTCTCAACTGAGCCGCAATGCGGGCATGCGGTCTTGGCTGAGTTGACTCCCTCTGGCAACTCGAGCTCGAACAGCTTCTCACAGGAGGAGCATGCCTGCCTAACCTTCCTATCCTCGCTCGTATCGGCGTCATCTTCTGCCGGACTCCAGTTCTCGGTTGTCGTGTCTGGTTCTTCGTCAAACTTGTACTCGACAACTCCCTCATCGAGGTCGATTGGTGGCTCGTCGTCTTCGAATGCACTCAGGAGTTCGTCAGCAGCGCTTGGAGTAGCTGACTCGTCTGCAGGAGTAGTGGGCGAGAGGAGCTCTGCAACCTCATCGCCGATCTCGATTGAAGAGGCGCTTGGGGAGCCCTCTGGCATACCTGACATTCCGCTTGAGAATCCACCGTATGGCTGGGACGGAGCTATGTTGGATCCCCCTGTGCTCCACATTGCCTTCTGCTCCTCAGCAGTCATTTGCCGAGGAGCCTCCTGCTCTTCCGATTCATCCTCCTGCTCGGCCATCATCGCGGCCATCCTCCTGTTCGTAGCTATCCTCATAACCAACAGCAATACTATGATGATAGCGAGAATTGCGGCTCCCGCTATCATCAGTATCTCTGTGGTTGATAATTCGGATCCTTCTGTGCCATCGGTGACCGTCAGTAGTATCTCTGCCTCGGAAATCAGACCGGCCTCATTCTGAACTCTGCAAATAACGCGATAAACCCCTATCTCATCGAAGGAATGCAAGATTACTGGACCACTGGCGTCATCGTCGTTGTCTGTGTCCCCGTCTCCATCGGAGTCCGTCATTGCGTCGAAGTCCCATGTGAAGAATAGGTTCGTTGACTCCGGATCTACAAACCCGATACTGAGCCTGGTGGTCTCGCCTATCACTGTGCTAGACTCCTCCTCATACTCATCCGCTACTGGGGGGGTCGAATCGTAGAGGCTCACTATCGCGGTATCCTCGGAGGACATGCCTGACCTGTCGGTTACCCTGAGGGTGATGGTGTGCTCTCCCGCAGTCTCGTTGGAGTCGAAAGAGTGGGAGAACGAGTCGGCCCCTGAGAGGTCTCCAGAGTGGGAGGAGGAAACCACTCCGTCAACCAGCCACTCTACCATTGAGACACCCCAGTTGTCTGAGAAGTCGCCACTTAGGATCACTGCCTCGTTGAAGGCCCTCTCCACTACCCCGCTGACCTCTATTCTGGACTCCGGTGGAGTGATGTCAGAAACCTGAACCTCCTGGTAGACGCTAGTGCTCCTTCCGTCCGTCGATAGGACCGTGAGTCTGATTGTTACATTGGTAGGGTCACTCCAAGTTACGTTCACGAGGGTACCGGAGTTGTCATCGAATCCATCGCCATCCGTGTCCCATGAGAATCCCGACTCTGGTATCTGCTCGGAGAGGTTTGGAGTTTCTGTCGCATCCAAAGAAACAGATGCACCCACATCGACCAGTCCAGAAGACGCGTCTCCTCCGATCACAGGCTCAAGTAGGGGAGTCAGTATCATTACGACGGTTGTAGCGATTGGCAGAGTACCGGCTCCTCCTCCCGATGGCCCTGCCCTATTGTCGACAACGAGGTATAGCGATGTTCCCTCCAGCGATTCAGGGGCGGTCCACACTATGCTCCTGTCTGCGGTAATAAGTAGCATGTCAGTTCCGGAAACCCTAGTGGCTGCAGTTCCTCCTGCCTCATAGAGGTCAACTTGCGACTGAGTCATCAGGAAGACGTCTGGCGCACCTTCCATCGTGCTTGCCTGGATGCTGACTTGTGTGCCGGCATCTAGGACGAATGGCCCGTGAAGGAGGGAGTGCCCCCCTGCTTCTAGACGCACTATGGTATCGGCAAGAGTGAATGGCACCGGGGTGATGATACCTGCGTCGAGTGTCACGGATGCGGTGCTTCCTCCCTGCGCCCCTTCGGATGAGTCCTGTGGGTGATTCAGGTTGTCGAAAACCATGTACCACCTCGTCGGATCCCTGTCGTCTGGAACCGTCCAGTGCCATGATCCGGTTCCATTGAACGACTCAAAGACGGAGTCGCCCTCCCAAACTAGGTCACTGCGGTATGACTGCTCATTTTGGTATACTGTGATTGCATTGGCGGAGAAGAGTAGGATGTCTATCTCAGTATCTGTGACTATGTCGAAAGACAATGCCTGTCCTGGGTCCAACTCACCGAGATCCAGCCTAACGCATGCCTGATCCCCGAGTTCCCAGTTGGCTGGCATCATCGAAAGGTCTGCGTTTGCGCAGGATATCACTCCCTTGCTGTCAGCTTCTGCCATGGGTCCCGCGAAAGACATCAGGAGGAGTGCTAGGATGACTGTCGTCGCTGTTCTCATACACCGAGCGTCAACGCCCGCCTTTTGAATCATATCGGCCCTACGTTCGCCGACGCATCAGAGGTTCTTCGGTAGGGGAGTCGGTGGGAACCACCTCAATAACACCACATCTCCAACCGATCTTACCCATTTCCAAGGAATCGCCAGATGGGTCCTGTTCTCAACCAGATCAGCAGGGGGATTGGAAACGAAAATATGGGTGCAGCTCCAATCATCAGTATTCACGAACGTGTCGTAAACTGTGCCAATGAGCCTACCAGATGGGAGGATCACGGGAAGGCCCCTGATTTCTGACGCGTGACGGTCGGCCATTACACGCTGGCGCTCACCATGAGGCATCAATATGACGGCTCAGGGACATCACTTGCCGCGGTTCTTGTTGGCCTTCAGGCTGGGCCGAAGCTTCTCTGCTCCCTTACCCTTGTTGTAGAGACCCCTTCCACGCTTTCCTGCGCTTGTCAGTCCTCTGAAGGCACGTCCCTTGTGGCTGTTGCCTTCAGATACCCATGAGAAGTCCTTGTCGGACATTATCGCAGGGTGGGATGGATCTAGGAGGATCACCTCGTAGAACTTGTTCTTTCCATCCTCTCCGACCCAGTATGAGTTCAGTACCTCCAGGTTAGGGTATCTCCTGCTGACCCTCTCCTCGGCTATCCTCTGGATCGACTTTGCCATGGTGATTTTCTTGATACCAGCCTTGGATGGCTTCCTCTTCATGTGGATCTTGCCCTTCCTCAGCCCACCTCGCCTCACACGTGTGCGTACGATGACTACTCCCTGCTTCGCCTTGTAGCCGAGCCTTCGGGCCGCATCGAGCCTCGTTGGCCTGTCAGCACGCTGGAAAACAGGGCTTCTCCTCCAAGATGCCATTCGGTCTCTTCGGTATAGTGGGGGCATACCCTCCTTGGGACGCTTCCATGTCGCGCGTATGTGCTTTGATATGCCCATTAGTGAACCCCCAGCGGCTGGCCGAGCAAAGTCCCCTTTATGAGCCTGCCCACAACTCCACAAACATGGAGAGGAGGGGTGAATCGGTGCGTCTCAGCTCCACAAATGACCTCCTCCCCCATGAAGAAGTGATATCGAGTAATCTAGATGCGATGATGAAGAGGCTGGTAAACTCGGGGAGGTTTTTCCAGCCACTCCTCGTTGACTCGGCCTCTAACGTGATATTGGACGGTCACCACAGGTGGAACGCTGCCAAGGCCCTGGGCCTTGACCTCGTTCCCGTTGTCGCTATCGACTACCTGAACTCGGATGAGGTTTCTGTGAGCGTGTGGCCTGGCTGCGGCAGGGACTCGATAACTAAGGAGGAGGTTATCGAGATGGGCGTATCAGGGGGCCTCTTTCCCCCTAAGACGAGTCGTCACAGGTTCTCTTTCAAATTGCCGAAAATAGGCGTTCCGCTTGATGATCTGATGGAGTAGTGGTCCGCGCTCCCGGACTTGAACCGGGGACCCCCTGATGGCTGCCAACAACCATGTGTTTCCAGTCTACAGTCAGGTGCTCTAGCCAACTGAGCTAAGCGCGGCGCGTATGTTCGTGAGGACTTTGCTTTATCTCGCTTTCCGGACGATGGCATTCTCCGGGCTCTCATCAAACGGGTGTCTGACTCACTCTTGTCCCCTCAACCTTAAGAATGCGAAGAAAGGGAATCATGACCCGTAAGGCAGCAATGCCGGGGATGCACTGGGGGATATGGAGTGAGTGGAGCAGTGAGTCCGCAGGCTAATGTCGCCCCCGCCGAAAGGATGGCGACGACACTCACTGACAAGGAGCTCGAGTCGTTTGGCCCCCCCGACCCAAGAATACTGGTTTGCGGGTGCGGTGGCTCGGGCAACAACACGATGAACAGGATCACTCACATTGGGGTAGAGGGCGCGATCACCGTCGCAATCAACACCGACAAGCAGCATCTTGACCACACCCGTGCAATGCAGAAGCTCCTCGTCGGGAGGCACATCACACGAGGCCTGGGCGCTGGAGGGGACCCAACGATGGGTCGCAGATGCGCGGAGGCCGGACGGGATGTGATCCAGAAGATAGTCAACGGAGCGGACCTCGTGTTCGTCACCGCAGGACTCGGAGGCGGCACTGGGACTGGAATAGCCCCAGTCGTTGCAGAGGAGGCGAAGAGGGCCGGAGCACTGGTCGTGGCAGTCGTCACCACCCCATTCAGCGTCGAGAGGCGCCAGAGGATGCAACGTGCGCTCGAGGGGCTCGACCTCCTGAGGAACACCGCCGATGCGGTTCTCGTCCTCGACAACAACAGGCTCCTGCACTTCGTTCCCAACCTACCTCTGGACGAGGCCTTCAGCATCATGGACCAGCTGATAGCCGAGATAGTGAAGGGAGTGGTGGAGACTATCACCCTCCCGAGCCTGATCAACCTCGACTTCGCGGACGTCAGGACCATCATGAAGAACGGCGGAGTCACCATGATGCTCTACGGCGAGAGCGACCAGGGTGCCGAGGAGGTAGTCCACGAGTCGCTTAACCACCCGCTCCTGGACATAGACATAGAAGGCGCGACCGGCGCCCTGATCCACGTCACTGGCGGCCCATACATGACCCTCGAGCAGGCGAACCAAGTGGTGGAGCTGATGACCTCGAGGCTCTCGCCCGACGCCCAGGTGATATTCGGGGCTAGGCAGGACCCCGCTTTCGGTGACACGATCAAGGTGATGTCGATAATCACGGGAGTCGCGAGCAAGCGACTAGATGAGGAGATGATGAGCGCTGACATGCTCGGAGAGGCCCTAAATATAGCCAGAAGGGGCAAAAACGCGCCTGAGGGCGGATTCCAGAGATTCGACTGATTGGCGTCCAGACAGGGGTAAGTCTCAAACCGGTCGCTTCACGGGTGCGTAACATGGGAAGGGCACGCGTGGCTAGCGCTATCGGGCTCGCGATGCTGATGGCACTGTCCACTATCGGCGCCCCAGCAACCGCTCAGGATGCCGCCGTGGACCCAAGGCAGCCGTCCCCTGAGAACCCCCATATGCACGTCTATGGCACGAGCGACCTTGGGAACTGCTTCATGCACTTCGACGGAAACGACACCTCTGGCTCGGCTAACGAAGGATATGGCGAGAAAGAGTGGAATGGTGCCAATCAGCAAATTGAGGTCGACTACACATGCAGGATGGAGGGTTTCAAGCAAGATATGTACCTCAACGAGAACGGATCTATTAGCATCCATCTTGAATTTGAGATTGATGCTGCAGATTGCCAAGGCGGAAATGATGTATGTGAGAATCTCAATCTAACTCTATACAAGGGTGGTTTCCAAGTTGCTAGGCAGGAGTTTCCAGCTGTTGACACAGATGGAAATGGAGATTCTGTAAACTGGAATATCCAGGTAGACAAGAACATGACTAGGTTCAACAGAAGCGAGGAACCTCAACTTCAGATACAATTCTCGCACCCAGGATACAATGGATTCCTCGGGGACTGCAACTTCATCGGATATTGTGGAGGGTACTTCAGGATGTACTACCACACGCCTGGTAACAACAGCGCCGAGGTAGAGTTCCCAGTAGTCAACCAGTCGATGCCAGGTATGGACGGGGACGATGGTGAGGGAGGGCTAATCGGAGGCGTCACTGACTCCCTTCCCGGATTCGGGCTAATGGCTGGAGTCGGTTCACTCGCTATGGCAGCAGTCGCTGCTAGCAGGCTCTCCAGAGAAGAGTGATCACATATCGTCGAACGC
>Ga0208410_1000897_pt1 | contig 16361 bp, 10 predicted proteins | sample ETN02SmetaG_3_FD_185787 | JGI IMG/M metagenome (GOLD analysis project Ga0208410, IMG submission 185787) | Marine microbial and viral communities from oxygen minimum zone, Eastern Pacific Ocean - ETNP2014F10-02SV257 (SPAdes) (version 2) | ecosystem: Environmental > Aquatic > Marine > Oceanic ... | reverse complement strand
GACCTCATCAGAACAGGATTCTCCGGCTGCAAATTGTGCTTCTTGTGCCCTTGCAGAGCAGATCATTACTCCTGGTGCTACCAAATCCGGCTTTATACGTCCATCGAGAGTATAACTAGAAGAAGATTGGTTGTAAACTTGACCTATTTCTTGACTAGAATAAGCCCCCGTGGTTGATGTCCCGATTGTCAATATGTTTTTAGCAGTCCCCGGAGAACTAATGCCTCCTGATCCGGAATCTCCGGCCGAAAACAAAACTAAAAATTTTGGATGGTCTTTTGTAAAGGCGTCAGCTGAATATGAATCAGAAGTATATTCACCTAATTGATTTGTTGAGCCCCAACTATTAGTCTGAATTTTTACATCTCTTTGCCATGCATGCGAGAACATAGAATACAAAGAATCCCAGCGTGCAAATGTTCCAGAATTATCAACTTCTAATTGATAAAATATAAATGTTGATTCAGGAATCATGCCAGTAGCCTTTGAATCTCCAGAACCATCACCCAAGAGAGTTGCAGTTACGTGGGTTCCATGACCACTATGGGCATCTGCACCGGAATTATCAGGGCCGAAATCATTGTAGACCGGATTTCTTAAACGACCTTCAAAATCTCCATGATCAGAATCAAGTCCAGTATCCGAGATGGCAAGTACTTCTCCAGTACCGTTTAGAGTATTGTCAGATAAAAATAAAGCGTCATCAATACCTGAAATTGAACGTGCATTGTTATTACTAGGAGACAATATTGATGCAGTTTCTATTTTTAAAATTCTACCATCCATTGTCAAAAAAGGAAGAAGGGATGGTTGTAAATCCTTTATTTGACATAAAGAACTATCACATATTTTAGCTCTTGAACTAGAAGATAAAAAAGACATGTCTCGATTTAATTCGGCTAATTCTTCAATAGAAAGGTCTTTTGCAGGAATTAAATTGATGTCAATAGGATTAGTATTTTCAAAATAATATGAAATTAAAGATTTGGATATTTTCCATGCTATCGGTAATTCTCCTACCCACCTAACTTCATTAAATTTAGATATTTCTGAGATTTTTTGAATTTTGTTTTCACCGTCTATTCTGATTATAACTGAATCGTCCGGGATGTAATCTAATATTGAAATACTATATTCTCCCTGTAATCTATTTGTTAATAATGTCATATCAGGAGATTTTGATTGAACAATAGCCATTCCTGTTTTTGAAAATGATTCAAAATCAATGAAATTTTCAGGCCCTAATGGCACATAGCCGTCTTTGGGATCAAAAGAACCCAGCGGAGAGTGGATATAACCAGATGATTCTCTCAAAGGATATTCATTGATTGTAGCATTATGAATTACTAGCCATTCTCCCTTAGAAATATCTGATTCTGTTATTTGGGGTAAATCAGAATCAGCAATAATGGCTTGAGAAAACATTGATAATGGAGTAAATAAGAACATTGCGACAATCAAAATTGCCGTTTTAGGAAGCGCCATTCATAGCGTGCGTGACTACTCTTCCTTTTGACTATTAACATTCTGTGGACTTGAAATGCTTCATTATATGCCATTATATTTCGAAATCGCGGCATCAGTAATTGAAACAGAAGCCTTCCAATCAGAATTAATTCCCATTAAAGCCCTAATACAATCAATATTCTCAGGGATTACATCGCTTTCTTGATGAATAGCCTGGAAATAATATAGCTTGTTATCAATCAAAGAAATTGCCTCTTCCCAAACAAATATTTCATGTAAATCTCCCCATTTCCTACCAATGTCTCTAGACAGTTCCATTACTTCCGCAGTTGTGGGGATACGATTCTCTGTACCATTCATTACTATCACCCTAGGTTGTTCTTTCCAAAGTTGAATGATTGATTGGGTAGTCAAATTATGATTATCAGGCAACTCAACAACTATTGAATGGACGTGCATCAAAGTTGTGGGAACAGCAACTGCAAGACTATTGATCTTTATTTCAGGTTTCACAGTCATTACATCAATACCATGGTGACTTGGTACTTTCAATACAGGCTTTATTGCATTAATCGGCCCTCTACTGGAATCTCCAGGATCTGCGGCCCTTCTTATCATAGTGCATTCTACACTTATATCACCACAAGTGTCATACAATGGTACAAGTGTCCTAGAAAGTCCCGTAGTGTTACAGGAAACTACTCTTGCGCCATCAGCATTTAAAGCGGATTCGTGATTTGCACATGAAGTATAAGATAAGCCTGTCAATTCATGTTTCTCGCCTCCTTGGAAAATGTGTTTGATTCCTGATTTTTTATACTGTTCAAGATTCGTCTTGCCCATTTTTCCAGGAGAACAATCAACAACGATATCGGCTATTCCTAATAATTTAGAAATTCCACCATGGCATACATAGCCATGTTCAGAAAAGGCATTTATCTTTTCTTCATCATCACTTGTACAATAAATTGGATATTGTTTTTTGACGGCAAGTTGGCAACCGAAACTAGGGCCAGTTTTTGTAACTCCAATTACTTCCATATCATCTTGAGCGTCAACAGCATCAGCGACTCTTTTACCAATTGTTCCATAACCATTTATAGCCACTTTAATCATTTTTAGATACATCCCCACGACTGACTTAATTGACTCGAAATAAACAAACTCTATCAATATAACCTCAAATAAATTATTTAATTATAGGATATCCTTTTTTCTATGGCTATTCTCGGAAGACATACGGGAGTCAATTAAGTGAGAGGTGAATTGATAAATGCGTGATATCACAAATAAAAGTGTTAAACTTAATAGACAACTAGATAAGTTACTAATTGAAGCAATGAAGAAAGATTTACTGGTAAAAATAGGATGGGGTAGAGATCAGGATGAAAAACCAAGAAATGGAGAAATAGGAGCAATAACACACCTTCCAGATAAATCAAAGGTTTTATTGTTAGGAAATCTAGGTGAATGTGCTGGTGCGATGAACAGAGGAGGGATATTCACACTACAAGGCTCGGCAACATCAATGTTAGGTGCTTTTCAAGATTCTGGAAAAATAATTGTAGAAAGAGATGTGGGCGATAAAATTGGTTACCATATGAAAGGTGGAACTATAGTAGTACAAGGCTCTGTAGGGAATGAGGCCGGAGGTAAAATGAGTGGAGGAAATATAATCGTCAGAGGTCACGCAGGAGATAGATTGGGCTCTAAAATGAGTGGAGGGATAGGAATTATCCTAGGATCAACCGGGTCTGAACCAGGGCTTGGTATGACTGGAGGGAAGTTGATAATAGCCGGTAGTTGTCCGCCACCAGGTGAAGATGTTTTGATGCGATCTGTAGAAAAAGATGAAATTGAATATTGTAACAAAGAATTGAATCCCTTGGGATTAAGTATTAATGAAGATGCCTTAGTACTAGAATCGGCAAAAGAAGAAAATATGAAAGATATAGATATTATTCCAATATCAGAAATCGTAGAAGGAATGGAGAATATAATTTTAGTACCAGACAATAATGAAAGGATTCCCGAACATAAAACAGTAGATAATTATACTCTAATATTGCCAAATGATCCAAATTCTGAAGGAATTCTATTCAAAGTGCCATGGCTTGTAGAATGTGAAACTGCGAAAAGATGGAAAGGCACGTATGCATCTAAACAGCCGGCTCTAGTTTCTAAAAATCCCAGAGAAATTGATTTTGTAAATATTAATTCAAAGACTTTGATTGATTCAACCGAACAAATAATCGATTGTGCAGGGATAATTATTGACATGGCTGAAATGCCGGATATGAATGATGCAGAATTGGAAGCGATAATTGTTTCTTTGGCAAGTAGAATGAAAGAAACTTCGATGATATTCTTGAAAAATCACGTTAATAGGATAAAAGAATTATTTCGACTAGTTATTGAACTTAAACTGGATGGAGCAGTAGTTGATGCTTCAGCACCCGGAGGAAGCAGAGTTGCTGCATGCTTACCAACAATAGGATTAGCAGTTAAATCTTGGAATTTTAAGGAAAATAATCTAAAGGTGTTTATTAAAATTGATAAACAACCATCTGTTAAAGAAATGCTTGTTTCGGTAGCATCCGGATGTGTAGCAATAGTTGGCCCTGAAGAAAAGGGAGAAATTGAAAAAAATTTAGAATTAAATGAGCTAGAACTGAAAGAATGGATGCATGAGCTTGGCATTGATGGCTTGGAAAAAATAGGTAGAAGAAATCTAAGGGCTAGTAACTATGATACTGCAGCAATCTCTGGATTAAGATTGGTGGGCTATAATAAATCTCTACCAATGTGGCTAGGTAATTGAGGTATTAAAATGCCAACAATAACTCTAGATCATTCAATGTTGAAATATATTCAAGAAATTAATTTAGTTGAACATGAGCCGGAATTATGGAATAATTGGCTAACTGAAATTGGATGCCCTGTAGAAATCAATAATGATGAACATATAGATATAGAAGTATTTCCTGATAGGCCAGATTTATTGAGCCATGAAACTTTAGCAAAAGCATCACGGTCATTCTTGAATTACAAGATAGAGGATGCATCTATGGATGTCATAAAAGGAGAGAATACCGTAAATGTTGATAAAAGCCTTGAGGAAGTTCGTCCAATAATAATGTCAGCAATAGTAAGAGGAGTAAAAACTGGAAAAAATACCACAGATAAAGAAAAATTCATACAATCATTGATGGATCATCAGGAAAAATTACACTTAACTCTAGGCAGGAAGAGAAAATTGTCTTCAATAGGAGTTCATGATTTAGCAAAAATAAAACCGCCATTCAGAGTTAAGACAGTCAAGTCTTCTTTCAAATTTGTTCCTCTTTCGGAGAAGTCTGAGATGAGTATTGCAGAAATTCTAAATAAGCATCCAAAGGGTATTGAATATTCTCATCTCATGAAAGATGTAGATAGTTTTCCAATAATATTAGATTCTGAGGATAATGTAATTTCTTTTCCACCTATAATTAATGGCGAACAAACTACAGTTACAACAGAAACAAGAGATTTTTTTATTGATGTCACTGGCTGGGATGAAAGGGCTTGTGAAGCATGCCTGTTGTTAATCTGCCTAGCCCTAGGAGAGAGGGGCGGAGTTATTGAAAATCTAGAAATAGTGTTCTCCGATAAAAATAATATTATTACACCTAATGGTGAGCCAATTAATTACAGAGTTCCAGAGAAATTAATTCAAAAAATACTTGGCATGGAATTGAATAATTCACAAATTAAAAATTCGATAACCAAAATGGGAGGAAAATTGATTGAGTCTAGGACTGTTACTAACGGGCCGAATAGAGCCGAGAGATGGTCTGATTGTGTAATTGGAGAGATAGAACATGTTGTTTCTATGCCTAGATGGAGAAGTGATATAATGCATCCGATAGACATTGTAGAAGATATAGCAATAGGATTTGGATATGAAAAACTGCCTGAACAAATGTCATCGGTACACTTAGATTCAGTACCGTTAAAATCGGCCCAAATGAACAGAAGGATTAGGGCAAGTCTACGTGCACTTGGCTTACAAGAAGTACAAAGTCTAACTCTGTCAAATGTTCGCGATCAATTTGAGAGAACTAGATGGAAAACAAAAGGAAAAGTTACGAACATAGCTAACCCCATTAGTCAAGAACACACAATCCTCAGACAATATATATTACCTTCTTTATTGCAAATTTTATCTGCCAACAGACATCAAGAGTTACCACAACGAATTTACGAACTAGGCCATGTAGTTAATGATTCAAAGAATAATTATGCATTTTCTTGGTCATGTGCTGAGGTAGGAGGAGGATTCACTGCGGCCAAAGGTTATGTGCAATCCATAATGAGAGATTTAGGAATAGCAATAGATGAGGTATTATTTGAACCAATAGAGGAAGAAAATGGTCCTTGGCTTCTTGGTAGAGGAGCGAAAATAATTATCCAGGGAGTTGAAATAGGTCAATTTGGAGAGATAGATCCTAATGTAAGTGAGAAATATGGATTAAAAACACCCATTCATGGAGGAGAATTCGATATTAAAGAAATGAATAAGGTAGCATCGGACCCATTGATATGAATACTAATTTTTTGATTCTTGATCTATTACTTTAAGTGCATCTAGAAATTTTTTATTTGATAAATGACTATTTTCTTTGTTCTTAGAATCTTTTTTCGAAGTAGTATTTCTTTCATATTCAACAATATTTTCTGTATAATCATTTTTTCTAAGGGGCGATTTGCGAGGTTTTTTCTTAAAGGGCCAAAATGGAGACATGCCTCTACAGACCTTACAATGAACATTAAGTCTTCGCAATATTGAGTCAATAAATAGTATAAATCAATAATTAATACCCCAACAGAAAGTCATGAACAGTACCATTATTGGAGTTGATGAAGCTGGCAGAGGCCCGGTCATAGGTCCTTTGGTTGTGTCTGCTGTAAAGATTCCCAATATGGATATTAAAATATTAGAAGAGATAGGAGTAAAGGATTCAAAAAAAATAAATAAAGTAAAGAGAATGGAGATTTTTCAATCTATAATTAATAATTCCAAAAAGAGAAAATGGAAGATTAGTAGAATAATATGTTCTGCATCCGAAATAGATAGAGAGATGAAAAAAAGTAATCTAAATCAGTTAGAAGTGAAATTATTTGCCAGTGCCATTGAAAAAATTGGTTTTTCAAAAAAAATAATACATATCAATGTTGATGCATGTGATGTGGACGAAATGAGATTTGGCAAAAATATCAAGAAATTATTAGGGAATAGGTGGAATCAAACTGAAATTATATCAAAACACAAGATGGACGAGATAGACTTAGTAACTGCAGCGGCCAGTATAATAGCGAAGGTTACGAGAGATTCCGAAATAGAAAAGTTGAATGATAGTACAGATTTTGAAATAGGTTCAGGATATCCTTCTGATTTAATAACCAGAAATGCAGTAAAAAAAATGATTGTAGATAAGTATCCACATAGCGAATTAAGATGGAGTTGGAAAACGGTGAAAGAAGAATGGGTGCAGACTCATAACAAGCCTGTACCAATTAGGGACGAGTTAGGAAAGAGCATGGGACAAAAGTCACTTGATGAATGGACAAAATAAGAATGGTGAAATGTATGATACGTACGAGAGTGTGATATAATATGCCTGAAGAACACAAATGGGACTCTGATATTGAAAATATAGTTAGGAAATATGCTCTTCAAAATTCTCTTGAATATAAAGGAGAAGGTAAAGCTGGGAGCGTATTAGGTAGAATAATGTCTGAAAGAAAAGATTTGCGGCAACAGGCTAAAATACTGAAAAATTATGTCGAAGAAGAAGTCGAAAAAGCAAATAGCTTGGCTAAAGAAAATGGAACTGAATATATACGTAAATTACTTGTCAAAGAAAATCCTGATGCCTTGATAAGGAGAAAACAAGTGCGTAGAGTAGGACTTCCTGAACTAAAAAATGCAGAAAAGGGCAGAGTTGTACTTAGATTTGCACCGAATCCAAATGGCCCTTTAACAATTGGTCATTCGAGAGGAGTGGTGATTAATGCGAAATTTGCTGAAAAATATGAAGGGAAAGTAATCTTAAGATTTGATGATACCGATACTAAAGTAAAACCTCCTCTTTTAGAAGCTTACAAATGGATTGAAGAAGATTATGAGTGGATTACTGGAAAGAAGCCAGATGTTGTCATTAGAGCAAGTGATCGGATGCCAATATATTTGAAGTATGCAGAACAAATGATTTCAGAAGGATTTGGTTTTGTATGCAAATGCAGCTCAGAAGAATTCAAGAAATTAAGAGATAGTGGACAAGGAAGTCCTTATCGTGAAAGAAGTATTCAAGACAATTTAGATGATTGGAATAAAATGATTAGTGGAGAAATGGATGAAGGAGGAGCAGTAGTACGTGTGAGAACATCATTAGACATCCCCAATCCTGCTTTGAGAGACTGGCCTGCATTAAGGATTCAACATAATGAACATCCATGTGTTGGAGATAAATACAAAGTTTGGCCACTATTAGATTTTCAAAGTGCAATCGAAGATCATGAACAAGGAGTGACACATATAATCAGAGGCAAGGATTTGATGGACAGTACAAGGAAACAAAAATTACTATACGAACATTTTGGATGGAAATATCCAGAAACGCTATATTGGGGGCGTGTAAAAATATTTGGATTTGGAAGTTTTTCAACCTCGGGAATGAAAAACTCAATAATGCTAGACAAATATTCAGGATGGGACGATATCAGATTACCAACAATAAAATCATTTAGAAGAAGAGGTTTTAATTCTAATTCACTCGGTGATTTTTGGATTGATTTGGGACTCACACAGAAGGATATATCAATTTCAATGCAAACAATCGAGTCGTTTAATATCAAAAAAATAGATTCGACGACCCCTCGCAGATCTTTTGTCAGAGACCCTGTAGAATTGGAGTTAAATAGGTTAGAAAAAGATTCTATAGAACTGAAAATAGCAAATCATCCAGAGGGTTCAGTTGAAGGCTACAGAGAATGGAAGATAGATAATCAGAATAGAACAATATGTATTGAAAGAATTGATTTGGATAAAAAAATTAGACTAAAGGATTTTGCGAGTGTGGTAATTAAAAATAATAAAGCAATAATTGAATCGACTGAAATAATAGATAAAAGACCAATTGTACATTGGATAATAAAAAATAAATCAAGAGAAGCGATATTGTATGTTCCAGATAAAGAAGAAATATTTATCCATAAAGGAATAATAGAAAAAGAGAATATTTCAGAAGGGACAGTATACCAATTAGAAAGGGTTGGATTTGTAAAAATAGAAAAAGTACCAAGTGAGGGCCCGGTGGAAATGGTTTGGTTACATAATTAAAATAAAAATGCAAAAAAAGGGCATTAAATTAGTTTTACAAGCGGCGCATTCAAGGACATGATATCAATCAGCAAACCGATGATTGGTCGTGAACGGGGCAATGCTTTATTTTTGACGTTACTTTTGATTATGATTATTCTGATGCCAATGGGAGTTAATGGGCAAGATTCAGAGGAGTGTTGTTCACAGACTGAGTTTGATTTATTTCTACTAGGAGATTCTGATGATGGAGTAGTATCTCCATTTTATTCTGATCTTGAAGATGAGCCAACAGAAGAGATTGTGACGTCCTCAATAGGAGGAGAGGTAAAGATTGGCACATGGGAAGTTACTTGGAGAAGTGAAGGAGAATATTTAGATGGGACATGGGACTTTGTAATACCTTATGAATTACAAGGGGCTGTTAGTTTTACACTAAACGCTACATTAGAAGTAAAGGTTGGAGGAAACACATATCAAGGAACTTTAGATATGCCAGACGTATTATTAACTGGCCAGGGAGAATTACAAATCCCAGTCAATGTCGGACAAGGAACTATAGCAGAAGGTGACGTAATTCAAATAACATTAAATGTTCAAAATTTAGTATTTACCAATCCCGGCGATGGCGATACAGGAGTGAAATTTCTTTGGGGTTCTGAAGATTATAATGCCCACATAACAGTAAAGCTTCCTCTATTAGAGATAATTATGAAAGATGCAAGTGTTTTGGGTAATCTGGCATATTTCCCGGTACTCATTAAATCTGGGTTTGAAGATAGGATGTGGTCTGGATCGGAGGGTAATGCCAAAGTTCAAAATATAGAAATAAGCGATAGTCCTATTTCAATAACAAAAGAAGAAGGAGTAGAAGTTACTTTTGTTTGGGAAATACCAGATAGTTCAGATGGCTTTATTAGATTTGATTTTGAATTAAAACCACAACCTGGGTTGGTACTGGAATTAAATAAAACTCATGAGATTACGATAGGAGATGATGATGGACCAAATGATTGGTATCCAGAAAATGAGCCTTTAAGGAGCGGTAATTCAGAATTAAAAATTATTACTGATGCGACTTTTAAAGGTAATTTGGTGGAGCGTCAAGTTTCAATAGAATTTGATGGTTCAATGTCACAATGGATAAGGTGGGGATTAGATAACATTGGCAATAGTACTTTAGATTCCAATAGTTGGTGGAAAAATTTGAATAAATATTCGGATTCAATTAAATCTTCAGAAAAGCATAATGGGAGAGTAGATGATTCAGAAATACTAGCATTACAAAATCATTTAATTGGTTCTAAATCTGACTTGAAGTCTTTCTTTTCAAATGGCCTATATCTAGAAATAGAATCAATAATTGGTGTTGATCCATTAGAATTATTATCAACCAAAATAGACATAAATCTAGGAAAGACAAGGGCGTTTAGTTCCGAAGAAATAATTATTACGATTGAGTCCTCATACAAAGTTCAAGATGGACAAAGGCAACTTCTCATAGAAAACTTTGTCAGACCTTCTTCAGAAAAATACTGGAATGATATTTCCTTAGATATGAATATGAGAACGAATATGTTGACAGGCCTAGGCGAAATATATGCAGATGAAATGGACTACGAATTAAGAAGATGGATTATTATGGAAGTTATTTCTATAAAAAACTCAGATATTGATGCTGAGGAAGAATTTAGAATTGAATTTACACCTCCTGATTCTTTCCTTTTTAGCCCATTGGTTTCCGCTATGATTTCTGTATTAGCACTATCAATTTCACTTATGATTGGGATGGCTCTAACCAAAAAAAGAGCTAGGGTGCCAACAATGGTGACGGTTCTAGTACTAGGTTCTTTAGCCTTTACAATATATTGGATGGGCTTACCTATGCAGATTGTATTGGGAATTGTTTTGACCAGTATTTTGTTAGTTTTCCCTATATCACTAGTCTCTCCTACTTCAGGGACAATTGAAAAAATAAGTAAAAAAATAGGAGGCCCACATGTAAAATGTCCTTCTTGTGGAAAATCCAATCAAGTTCAATCCAATGTCAGGCCCCTGAGAATACCCTGTACTAACTGCAATAGTATACTAAGGATAGAGTCTTAATTATACATCAAGAACTACTTGTGCCGCCCATCCTGGCCCTTCAAAGGCAGGAATAATCCCTTCTATGCCTTCAACTACCTCATTATCAGATATTTTCTTAAACATCAATTCATGCATAGTTACAGCTTTAATCTCAATTTCTCTTGTAAGTAATTTAGAATCTATCCAAGATACTTGGGCATCTATTGAATTACTAGAAATCTTAAACGATGCATCTATCAACCATTTATCCTCAATTGAACCATAAAAAAGTACTTCTTCAAGCCATAGTACTAAACCTCTCTCTAAATCGGATTCGAAAAGTGGTACTGACCATCGACCCGAATGACAATTGATAGTAGTTATTTGGTTATTATCTTCTTCGGATAATTGTATAGACTGTAGTCCAAAGGTGACTTCTCTTAATAAATCAGAAGGAGATGTCGAAAATGCCCTTATTCCTATATCAGCAGTAGTTGGAAGTATCCACCATGACATAAATATATCAACTACCCATAATTATAAAATTATTACTATTAACCATAATTATCACAAAGTTCACCTTGGGAAGGGAAACTTAGTGGATCTTTGGGGTTAGTATTCCATTTATTTTCACATTTGTTTATGTAACCATCTCCATCAGAGTCTATTGCTGCATCGGATGCATCATAGGGATCAAAATCAAAGAAATATTCCCATCCTGACCACATTCCATCTCCATCCTGATCTTGGTGATAAACCTCTGAACCATCAGACCAACCATCCGGACACCAAGAGCCGTCTGCGCATAAATCTGAATCTGTCAAAATAGGATTTGTACCGTTTTGATATTCTTCATAGTTTGTAAAATTGGCTAAGTCATTATAAAATCTAGCACCACTACCAAATGGATCTATATGACACTCTGAATTCTGAGGATCTTCCCATCCAGGACAGTAGCGGTTTTTGAGATAAGTGATATTCAAGCCATCTCCATCAAAATCCTCTTGACCATCATCAATACCATCTAAATCAGAATCTGGCATTCTAGGATCCATTGGACCACGAGAACCTAACGCACTCAATGTATTATTATCAACTAGGCCTAAAGTTAAGGCCAATTCAGTTTTTGATACTTCCCAACCATCTGGTAATAAATCTCCATCACTATCATGATCTACGGGATTTGTATTCCATCTATCAGGCGCCTCCAATGAGTTTTGCAAAGTATCATTATCAATATCATAAATTGAATCTGGTAAAACACTAGATGGATTAAGGGCCCATCTACCTTGTTCAGGTACTGTGAAATCAGTAAGATTCATTTCATGAAGGAAATATTTTGGATCCATTATGCCATCGCCATTCCTATCTCCAGAAGTGGAAAAACCAGTGTTGAAATTTGACCAGACCCAGCCTCCGGGCCCTAAGCCGCATTCTAAGATAGAATCACAATTGGGAGGTAGCCAAGTAGTTGTTGATATCCAAAGACTGTGGCTATTAGTATTCTGTTGAACGGAGAAGATTTGCATTTCCCATCCATCAGGTTGACCATCTCCATCGGTATCATTATTTAATGGACTGGTTGGACTTTGCCATGGACGAGGTATGTAAAGAACTTCACCACCATCATTTAGACCATCATCATCCGTATCGGCATTATTTGCATGTGTAACATAAGTATCCATCCCATCAATGACTTCTTCGCCGTCTTCAAGGCCATCATTATCAGTATCAAAAGCAGAAGCGTTAGTAAAATAATGAACTGTTGAACCATTAATCTCTATATAATGTCCAGTAATTGCTTCTCTGTAATCTTCTAAACCATCTCCATCAGTATCTCTATCTGTTGCATTCGTGAATGTTTCATAATATTCCACAGAATCGCTTAGCCCGTCGCTATCACTGTCATAAGAACCTGGGTCACTTCGAACAATTACGTCCCTAACACCATCATCAACAATCCTAATCATCCATCCCATAACTTCTATCCCGTCTATTAAACCGTCACTATCAGTATCATCATTCAATGGATCCGTAGATCTTCCATCTACAATTCCATCCAAATCTCTATCTCTGGCATTATACTCATTGAAGTTTGTAAATCTTTCATTTTCTTCGAGAACGACTACTAAATCTTGTAATCTGCTAGTTACTTCTTCATTGATTTCTATATTTATATGATAAACCCAACCAGCTGTTTCTGTTTTTATTGGTATATTCACGTAGTTTCCATCTTGAACTGTCTGAACCCATAAAATTGCTTGGTTTTCAACCACATAATCTCCTTTTTCAACTAAAATTGACTGAACAGTACTTACGCCAAGCATATCCGAATATCTTACTCCTCCATCTCCATCAATGTCATAACCATCGTAATCAGGATCATCATCTGCATTACTTCCATCAGCAGGGTGTATACCACTAAGATATTCCCAACCATCTGGCATACCATCATTATCGGTATCTGAGTCTAATGGACTAGTGAAATTAGACTCCCCCCAAATGTAAGAAACTTCGAATTCTTCGACATTATTTAGTCCATCATCATCATTATCCCCATAAGCATCAGTGGAGTTTGAGGGATTCAATAAATCATTGTAACAGTATTCAAAACCATCGGGCATACCATCTCCATCAGTATCCCAATCTCCTGGGCCGTTGAGTCTACCATCTCCATCCATGTCTTGTTCGAACCATGTCAAATCCCCCGGTACTGTCATTTTATCAGTGTAAGGTGCTTGAATGGAGAGTGAGCCAAAAACTGGAACACCGCAATAGACGTCTAAATCAATAAAACCAAATGCGATTTCATATCTATCATCTATAAGATCATTATCACTATCTTCAGCCAATGGATTTGTATCATACCTTTCTTCGACATAATTCCTTAAACTATCTGGTTCAGGTTGTTCTAAATCGAGTACAGCATCACATGAATGTCCAAACTGATTTCCCATTTCCTCCCATTGAGAAGTACCAATATCTAATTCTATTTCAGCACGTACAGTAGCAGAAAGAAGAGGGCAATTCCAATTGCCATCTAAAGGATCAAGAAGTGTTATTGGTCCTTGTGAAGTAACAATCTCATAAGTGTATTGGGATTCCCACTTATCATTAAGTCCATCTCCATCACTATCTTTCAGATTAGGATTGGTCCCAATTTCTGATTCTTCGAGATTAGTTAGTCCATCTCTGTCTGGATCTCCTAATGGACCATTATCAGGATTAGGGAATGTCTCATTTTGCTCACCAGTTTCTTGTTCAGTATCAACAGAATTAATTGGGATATCTTTACAATCTCCTTGATCAGCATCATCGAATGATATACAGGGTTCTCCAGTATCTAGAGGATCTAATCCGTTATCAATTTCCCAACCATCATCAAGTCCGTCGCCATCTGTGTCTGCTTTCTGCCAATTAGTACCATAGAGAGTTTGTTCCATCCTGTCTGGAATTCCATCACCATCCCAGTCACAACCAACTGTAGCTACATCTTCAGGGCATTCCTTGGGATTCTCGTCTTCAGTAATAAAAATATCATCTACTGCGGAGTCGAACCCGCCGGTGTCAGTACTTGAAATGGCAGCCCCAATTACAGTATAAATTCCTGCCAAACACAGAGTTGCAGCAATAGCCGCAACCGCATATTGATTATGATTTAGAGCCACACAAACACCCGCCCCCTACTTGAGAACGTGTCATTGAATTTGGGTTTGGATATAATGTTTCACGACACACGATTAATATTGAGGGGTTGAGTGTCGTGAGAAGAAGAAATTTTTACAAAAAAAACTTCCTCTTTTGAAGTTAAAGATAATTTACCTTTCTTACCATGCGCCCTCTCCCAGCATGCAAGAAGAATACCGCAAAATATAGAGGGATGAAAAAAAGACTCTATTTCAAAAATTATTTCTCCAAGATTGTCTAATGATTCAGCATCAATAATTCTTCCCAAACCATACCTATTGAGATGTCTGTTACCTACCTTTTTCCAATCATCATCCTCTCTAATCATAATATGGTGAGATGATTCGATAAATTGTTGTCTTGCAGAATCGGCTGAGGCAGTCCACCAATTATGTCTATGCGTGTCTAATTCTCCCCAAACATAATCGATTGATCTCTCAAAAGATATATTTGATAAAAAAGGAATGCTTTTTTCTTCAAATCTATAGAATAAATCATTGGAAATGACTAATGGGCGAAAGTGTGGAATAAACCATGTCCCTTCTTCATTTAGTGAAAACATTTCCCATAAATCTGAATTAGAGATTTTTTCTACTTCTGAGAAATCATAATTGAGAATATTTTGTGAATTAGGAGGAGGAAAAATATCACTTGAAGGTTCAAGACTGAGGATTATCCTTGTTTCCGAATCGTTCCAGTGGAATTTATACCTGGTATTGTTAAGATATTCTAACGCTGAAGAAAGCGAACCAATAGATATGTATAGATTAGCATAATTATTTATTATCAGGTTAATTTGACTGGAATTTTGCGAATATGAAGAGAATGAGCCAAAATTTTTGTACATCCAATCCTCCAATAATTTTTCCCAACTTTCAATATTTTTATTTTTTGGAGTTGGAATTTGATTATTGATTAGTGAATATTCAGTAGACTCCGAAGATGCTTGGATCAACATTTTACCTAAAATTACTCCTAATCTTTCTTCCATACCAAAAAACCATTTTTCAAACCAATTAGAATCAGTTATCCAAACTGTCTGGCTTTTATTTTCTTTATCTACAATAGCCCCATTGGAGTAATGTATCCAACGATTTGATGGATTGAAATCCTTAATGAAATTACTTCTATTTTTTTTAATTATCTTTGAAAACCAAGACATTATAATCACATAAGAAAATCCGAAATTCTATCAAATGCCTCACATAAAATTTCTATTGAAGGAAGGCAAACCATCCTAAAATGACCATGCCCGAATTCAGAAGAAAATCCTGAACCATGAACCACAAGTACATGTTTCTCATTTAATAAATCTAAGACGAATTGCTTATCATCTAGTGAAAGTTGAGTTTTTGTGATTTTTACAAATAAATAAAATGCAGCCCCAGGGACTTCACATTCTAAACCATCAATTCCGGAAATTCTTTCTATGCAATAGTCTAATCTCTCTTTAACTATTCTTCTATGGTCATCCAACCATTTTGGATCACCTGTTAATCCTGCCATAAATCCATGTTGAGCAGGAGTAGATGCACAAAGTCGGCTACGGAGTAATTTTTCCATCCCATCTATGACTAATTCGAGATTTTTACAAGGATCATGTAAAGCCATATATCCAACTCTCCAGCCTGGAGCAAAGTATACTTTAGAAACACCATTTAATACTATTACAGGGGTTTTGTCTGATCTGGATGCAACTGAACAGAATTTACCTGAGAAATCAAGACCATCGTATATCTCATCGGCAATAATTGTACAATGCGGCCATTCATCAGCGATT
>Ga0208410_1000891_pt1 | contig 16426 bp, 9 predicted proteins | sample ETN02SmetaG_3_FD_185787 | JGI IMG/M metagenome (GOLD analysis project Ga0208410, IMG submission 185787) | Marine microbial and viral communities from oxygen minimum zone, Eastern Pacific Ocean - ETNP2014F10-02SV257 (SPAdes) (version 2) | ecosystem: Environmental > Aquatic > Marine > Oceanic ... | reverse complement strand
TCTGGAATTCGCGTTCCTACAAGTCCTGTTTCAGGATGTTTAATTTTTACCTTATCAATCCAAGGTCTATGAGGTGAATTTCCCTCAAATTCATCCCAACCTTCAACAGCTAATTCCTTTAGTTCGGCTTTTGACCCAACAACAAAATGACTACCATCTTCAAAGGTCCAAATGGGTAAAGCTAAGCCCCAAAATCGTTTTTTTGAGATCATCCAGTCACCCATATTCTCAAGCCACTCTAATTCACGCTCATTTCCCCATTCCGGGATCCAATTAATTTCGTCAACAGTCTTTTTAATTCGATCACGCCAATCCATGTTAATGTACCATTCATCAACCAGTCTAAATACAAGCTCATCTCCAGATCTCCAGCAATGAGGATAAACATGGGGATAATCTTCAGCGTGAACAAGAAAATCTCTATCTTTAAGGTCATTGATAATTGCATCAGTAGTATTTTTATCTGTAGCCAGCATTCCAGTTAACCATCCAAACTTTTCAATGAATCGTGATTCATCATCAAGCGGTGCTATATTTACAAGATTTTTATTTTTCCCAACAGAATGGTCTATGTCACCACACCCTGGTGCCATATGAACAATTCCCGTACCTTCACCAGCTACGACTATATCATTGCCTATGCTATCTTTACCAGGGTCAATGACCTTGTGATTGTCAGCTGAATTCATACCCTTTTCTTTTAAATCATCATCCACATAAGGATATCCACCAAGTTCTTTCTGAGCCTCTAGTTCATCATAGGGCCCTTCATACTCCCAACCAACCATTTCAGAACCTTTAATCGTTCCAATTTCTTCATATCCTCCTCGCTCTTTAAATATTTGAGCAAGGGTCTTTAGTTTTGGGACACCATCTATCCATTGTTTCTTTTCTTTGAATTGTTTTTCTAGCCTTTGGAATTCAAGATTCTCTTTTGCAAAATAATAGATTGAACTATCATTAGTTTTGATCTTTACATAGTCAAGGTCTTTATTAATTGCTACTACTACGTTTGATGATAGAGTCCACGGTGTTGTTGTCCAGATCAGAAGGAATTCATTACCCTTGCCCTTTATTGGAAATCTTACAAATACAGATCTGTGCGCAACAAGTTTACGTCCCTCTATGATCTCCATTTGTGAATAGGAAGTTCCAGATCGCCCACTCCATGGTACAACGTCTGAACCACGATATATCTTGCCTTCTGTCCATAGTTTTTTCAAAAATAACCATATCGTATAATTATTCTCATCTGACATTGTATAGTATGAATTATCCCAATCCATCCAGTATCCAAGTCGCTTCGATTGCTCAGTTTGTATTTTTGAATATTTTTCAACACGTTCCTTACATAGGCTAACAAACTTTTCAATTCCAAATTCCTCAACCTCACGTTTTGATTTAAAACCTAATTCTTTCTCAACCTCAATCTCAACCCACAAACCCTGACAATCAAATCCATTTTGGTATCTTAGTTCAAAACCACACATCGATTTATAACGATTGTATATATCTTTTAGAGACCTTCCCCAAGCATGATGAACTCCCATTGGATTATTTGCAGTGATTGGGCCATCAATAAAGCTCCATTTTTCTTTGCCTTTATTGAGTTGACGTCTTTTTTCAAATATGGAGTTCTGATCCCAAAATTCGAGAACATCGTGTTCAGATCGAATAAAGTCAATTTTTGTATCTACTTTTTTTATACCCATGAAATCACTTTGGAATTAATATAAATAAGGACTGAATTTATTTAATTGATTTAAATATTGTCACGAATGTTTTATAAATAAAAATGCCCCAAATCGGGGCATTTTTATTTATAAAACCAACTCTAGACCTATAGATTCAAAGTAAAATACCTAGAACCTCCACCTGGCTTCTTTACTAAAAGAAGTACAGTCCCTTTGGATTTCGATTTTTCAATTAATCGATTGTATCTGTTTATTGAATCTACTTTTTCGGTACCAACTCTTTTGACCAGGTCTCCTTCACGAATACCTTTTTCATATGCTTCTCCATTCCGATCTATTCTGGTAACAACCAATCCGTCTTGATCATCGTCTATATCATATTTTTTTCTTAATGAATCACTAATCTTTCTAAGTTGCAGTCCAAAATTATTTTGAAATGTTCTATCTCTTGTTGCAAACTGTTGAGGATTTTCAGGGAGCTCCTGTAGTTTTACCTTAACGGTCTTCTGTGATCCATTCCTGATTACCTTGACCCTATTGGTACTCTCTGGCGCTGACAAAGAGACAACGTTCTTGAGGTTTGCAGTATTCAAAATGGACATTCCATTGAATTCAATTATGACATCACCCTCTTGAATACCTGCAGCTTCCGCAGGGCTATCTTTGACCACATCTGCAATTAGTGCTCCATTTCGAGTGCTGATATCTAATGCATCTGCGGTCTCACTGTCTAGATCCTGAATAATAACACCCAGCCATGATCGAGTGACATAGCCTTTGTCAATAAGATCTGACATGATGCGATTCGCCATACTTGATGGAATGGCAAACCCAACCCCGCGATTTCCTTTTTCATATCCACCTGTTGCGATCGCAGTATTGATTCCAATCAATTCCCCATCCATGTTTAATAATGCACCACCACTATTCCCAGGATTTATTGCAGCATCTGTCTGTATGAAATCCTCGTAACTCCCTGAGTCCAAGATATTACTTCTTCCTATTGCTGAAACTATTCCAGTAGTAACAGTATGGCTTAAATTCTCCGAAAATGGACTGCCTACCGCCATAACCCATTCTCCAACCCTCAGCTCTTCTGAATCTCCCATTTGGATATCTTCTAAATTATCTGCCTCAATTTGAAGTATCGCCAGATCAGTCTTGGGATCTGTTCCAATGATGGTTGCCTCAAACTCTCTTTTATCGATTAGTTTAACTCTAATACCATCCATATCATCGACCACATGATTATTTGTTAATATATACCCTTTCTCAGAGTCAACAATGACACCAGAACCCAATGCGTTTGTCTTGAACTCCCTTTGCCTTGGAAGATTAGGCTGGAAGAAAAATCCAAAATCATCAAATTGTCTCATTGAAATGACTTTATCAGTGATTATGGTCACTACCGCTGGTTTTGCCTTTTCAGCAACATCTGCAAAAGCCTTACTGAACTGGCGAACAACAGAATTTTGCGCAAACAAAGATCCAATAAATAAAATTGATAATACTATTTTTTTCATATGTTTCATCCTATGATATATAACTCTTCAAATGCTCCTTTTTTAATTAGGTTCCAAAAAAAAAGCCCTACACTAGAATCCGGTAGGGCTTTTTCATTAATCGTTTGATTGCTATTTAAGAAAAAGCATCTTCTTTACAGCCTGAAAATTATTAGTTTGAATAGAGTAAAAATACATACCCGTTGAAACTCTACTACCATTATCATTCGTACCATTCCATATCATGGAATGATATCCAGGCTTCATATTAGCTGACTCTATGGTCCTTACCTTTTGTCCTGCCATATTATATACTAATAATTCCACATAGCCCTCCTCAGGTAGGTCAAATCTGATTTCAGTGGATGGGTTAAAAGGATTAGGGAAATTTTGCTGTAATGAAAAATCATTAGGAATTAGTTTAACCTCCGAAGTTGCAGAACGAGTAACTTGCTGAATTAGATCTCCCTTTACACCTGCTAGATTGACATTTTCTAACTGGATCAAACCTATGTCATAGTTTGACCCTTTGAATTGTACTGGAATCGATAGGTAAGCATACCCATTTGGTTCAATGATTCCACCTTGCATATCTGAAACAATGACCTTCTTCGTATCTTCATCGATCATAGCTGATGATATCATTACATTGCCTTGGATATCCAATAGATGCGGTGTTTGAACCTCAATCAATTCTGAATCAAATTTCAATTCGAACTCCATCCCTCTAATGGGGCCATCGTATTCGATATGGACCTGAATACTAGATGAAGAATAATCTGACTCAAGATCAACATATGCAATCTCACTTGGATCATGACCAATCGATCTTGAAGCTGTTGTACCAAATATGATATCAACCATCATGATCACATCAGCAATATTGATATTCCCATCCATATTCACATCTACATTCCTAAACTCATCTTCAGTTGGATAGTCTTCTTCAAGAATAAAGTCTACAACCGCAAGTACATCATTGATATCCGTGTCACTGTCAAAATCAGAATCGCCTGGAGCATACGGAACCGTACAAGAAACATTAGAGTGTCTTGATTCCAATTCACCATAGTTTTCCGTGTTCCAGTATGCAGCTACATTATAACAATAGTCTTGATAATTTGGGGATGCATCCAGTGTAATAAAAGTGTCTTGGGTAGCAACGATAAAGGTCTCACTACCATCATCACTGACATTATACACTCTATATTCAACCAGAACATCCTCACGATTCAGGGTACCAATGGAAGTTGGGTTGAAAACAGGATGCGATGGTTCACTTTGAGATCCAGTAGATACAAGACCAATCGTACTTGCAACCAATGATTGATCGATGTTCGCAAGTTCTTGATCAATCTCATTGGTCGAAGACATAGAGACCATTCCTCCACCATATGACATCACCTGCGCAGCCATCATATAATCACCTCCATAGCCTGCATCACCAAAATTCCAATTGCCATCAAAATAGGTCACCATATTATCAGGGTAATCAAGGCCTCCATCTATTCCAAAACCCTCAGCATCACTCCAATCTTCAGCATGCGTTGCAATCACATAGAATGACCCCTCTAGTCCAGAAACATTTGGATATACGGTAGCCCATCCATTCTCAGCTGTTGCCTCTTCATCATACAATAGATTGCCTGGCTCACCATTGACATCATCAAATACCAAAACTCTAACAGGGCCATGAGTACTATTAGGCCAAGGCCAAAAAAGATCGCCATCAGATAATATTTTCACAGATGCTGCCAGTACATCAAAACCTCCTCCTACATCAAATCTAACACCATGCGCTTGTCCATTTTCATAGGTCTCAAAGAAATAGGTAGCATTGGCCAAGACTCCATCATCATACTGGAAGGCCATCTCTTCACCATTGCCTGGCGTCCTCCACTCTAGATATACTTGCTCATCTAGAGGGTGAGCATTCAAACCACCAGGATGAGGCATGTCAGGGCTCAAGACGAAATCTTGCTGTGTTGGGTCTGCCTGAGCAAGAACTTCAACCTCTGCTGTCGTATTATAAAATCCTGAACTTGTTACTTGGATGGTATTGATACCAACATCAAGATTCCATAATGTGTAAATGCCATTAGTCCCAGTAGTATCAGATGATGCACCTGCTGTCACAACAACACCCTCTAGTAGGGTACCATTGGGGTCAGATATCGTTCCAGTTACATCACCATAAACATATACAGGTTGGGCCGTAACATTGACAGGAGCACTTTCATAGTTATCCTCACCTACTGCTCCTTCATAGACAGAGGTGACACCGAACGTATATTCAATCTCATTATCTAGACCATAGACCGTGTAACCTGTCGTATCAAAGATAGCACTATTATCTACAACACCATCCACATAAACATTATAGCCTAAGAAATCATATTGATTGCGACTCTCTCTTCCATCAGATGTAACGGAGAAATTATCTACTGCCCACCAATTAATGTTAAAGGAATTAGCTCCATAACAACGAAATCTCACAAAAAGATTGCCCGAAAGTCCGGTAACATCGTAGCTATAACTTGTGAAGGGAAAGTCCTCTACTGCATTTGAAAATTCTTCTAATACTGTCCAAGCAAAGTCAGAACCAGTTTTGTATTCAATAGATAGGAATTCTTCACTGGTCACGCTCCAATTATCAAAAGTTAGGTCAACTGAGATAGTTGCTCCATCTAATGTCCCCAAAGGAATTGCAGGTGAATATAAGCTTTGGTCATAATTTGTAATTGAGGGATTCCAGGAGAATTGATATGCAGGAGCTGGATTTCCAGTGAATTCATTATAGACCCAATTACTTCCTTCATCTACTAGCCAGAGATCTAAAAGACCACCATCATCAAATGATTCATTATAGGGCACCCCTAGAGTGTTGACGCTTGGTTCAGTCCAATAGAGTGATATCTCTTCATCCCAAACCTCAGCATAGACATTGGTAGGGGGAGACGGTTCAAATGTACTTGGTGTTGCACAGACCGTCTGAGATATCTCAGACTCGCCCTCATCATAAAGCGCAGTGATATAATAACAATATTCAACCCCGTTACTTAGACCAACATGGGTAAAAGATAATTCTTCAGTACAAGTTAGAACAGTACCTGACTCGGCATCATAGATACGGTAACAGTCAAATGTGCCACATTCCTCGGGGACATCTCTTTGCAAATTATTTGTTCTTGCATATCTAAGAGGGTTCATGGCCTCTTGAGCATAAACATCAATTTCTTCTTGGTTAAAACCCAGTTCCAACATTTTTAATTCTTCAATAGGCCAAGCAGATTTTATAGAATTTGCGGTAACATCATACGACCTATTACCAGTTGTATTAATTGAAATCTCATAATTACCTGTCTGCCCACCAAACCCATCTACGACAACATAATACTGTCCTGGCTCAAGAGTCACACCTAAAAGTGATGACTGAAGAGATGAAAATTCACATGTCCAATCATCATTATAATTACCTGTAGAGAACGCATTTGAACTATCACAATTCACATCACTGTTTGTAAAGATCTCAAGCTTTGTATCGTAGTCTGTGTTTTCAGAACACAGAGTAAAATCATAAGTGGTTTGCTCACTGACGGTCAGGGTATATGCAACATCTTCACCTTGCGAACCAAGCACAGGCCAATTATCACCCATACCAGTATTGGTCCCTACATGCGAATATGGCATTTCATCTACAGAATAATTACCACATCCAACATTAGAAGCCTCAGCCCAGGAAATAACGTTCTCAGTATTTCCACCAAATACGCTAAGACCATATGGAGCACAAAGTTCTTCATCTTGGGAAAAGATGAAAGTAGTTAAAGAAAAGAATATTATTAAAAAGGTTAGCCTTGATTTCACGGTATCTCTCCTGAATGACATAATGATTTTAAAATAATTAAACTCGAATAAAGGATGTGGCACCTATACTCATACAAATTTAGGAACTCTTCAAAGTATTTCAACTAATTTTCTATAGACTTCTCTGAAAACTAAAGACCCAATTATTGAAACTAATATCAGAACTATATCCATCATACACATAGAATGGAAGATCTAATCTAACATAAAGGTCTCTCTCATAGAGTTTTGTACTAAACCTGATGCCAACACCTGCGTCTGCAAGGTTCCTTTTTGTGAAATTTGTGTTTAATATTTCCCTATTTACATTCGCGCTGGTATTCTCACGATCCCAGAAAATCCCACCATCAACAAATGCGGTAAATTCCAGGTCAATCGCATCCTGATCTTCCTTGGCAATATTTTTAAATAAACTAAATTCCGTAGTGCTTGCGACCAAAGCCTCTGCACCTCTCTCTCCTCTCCCAACAAAACCTCGCAAATTCCCCTCTCCGGGCATGTGGTAATGTGAGAACAAAGTTTGATTTCCATAAAATTGGTCTACCAAATAATTTTTTCGTAGCATGTCATTTGAACTATTTCCCTCAATATTGTAACCCTCTTGGCCAGGGACTCCACGATCATCAGACCATATCTTACCTGCGATCATTTTCTGTTTAACGTATATAATAAAATTCCTATTGAGATCTGGACGCTTCTTACTTTCAATACCTAGCACTTTTTCAAATTCATATGAGGCTTCGCCAGTCAAACGATTAAAATTCCATGTTGAGTAGGGTGCGATTGCGGTTGCTGCATTTAAATCGAGTTCTAGAGGTCCCTGCCCAACATTCCATGTCCAATAGCCAACTGCAAGTTCTCCAGGCTCATATCCCAGCGATGTGGCTCTTTTCATATCGTAGGCAGGTTGGACATATAGACCACTGGAAAAAGTATGCGTTGGAGTTCTGCCATAGACTCGGTTCCACTTCTTCTCGATCTCTGCTCCGTATTCCATAACCCCCGGACGATCAAAGCCCCAGAAATAAAACGTTGTACGAGGTAAATGATGTACGGATTGGCGCCAACCACTAAGATACCAGTAAAGTTTTTTTGACTTTAAAGCATAATTTGCTCTGAATAAGGTACCCTCATAAGGACCATACTTTCTATTGATGGTAAGCCCAGGTGCAAGGTCAGAATTATTCGAATCATAGTAGAAATAAGGACTCCACCAATACACCATCTCATCGCGAGGATTATACCACATGCCTGGCCAATCAAATAGAACTTTTCTCTTCATTTTCGTCGTATTATTTCTGAGGTCCATGTCCAGTGTCTGTGCGTCTGGATCCATTACCACGCTGACCGGCTGCTTATCGGTGGTGTATTTTAGCGTATCCTGGAAACGCCATAGGTGGCCATCCCACCATGATGTTTTTGCTGTTCCATCATCAAAGGATGTCTTGATCTTCATAGGCATGAATCTATCGCCTAAACTATTGATGCCAAGTTCAATGTCCCAGGTACCTCTTTCATTTTTTGATCTATTGAAAAATGAAATTTCGTAGTCAAGTTTTCTGGTGGTATGCAACCAGGAATCAAAGAACCAATCCAAACTTTGACCAGTATATTCTTCTATGGCATCAATGAATCTTTGCTCATTCACATGTTTTAATTTCCACTTTTCGTAGTAATGTTGCATTGCGCCATTATAGACAGAATCACCAAGCATATACTTCAACTCAAACAACATTAAAGAAGGTTTTGTATATGCATTCCTGCTGTAGGCTGAGCCACTACTGAAAAGGTGAGAGGGCCTACTGATATTCTCATCGTATCCACTCCTCATGAAACGTATTGCCCACCACTGGTCAGAATGTAAATCATTACCCAGAGGAAAGTACTTTTTAGGAAATTTTTCATAGTCCTCATAAAGCCCAGTATCAAATCCATGTTCGCCATAACGATTCATTAAATATTCAGTTGTTTGATTTGTTGTGAGACCTTCATCCAGCCATGCTTCATCGACCTCATTATTTGCTAGAATTCCGTAAAAGTATATGTGCCCATATTCATGAACAATGAGGCCTTCACTGTCTCTTCCATTCATGACAAGCATTGGATATTCCATGCCCCCACTCTTGATCCTATCCGTTGTTGTGATCTGTGGATATGGATAATCTCCAAATTTTTTCTCAAGCCAATCAAGAGCATTTATAGAGCGTTCAAGTACGACCTTGGTCCAATCTTCACCTCTATATTTGTCATAAAGAACGTGAACCTTGGTCTGCTCATCTTTACTGACCCCACCCTCATAAAGAAAGTCTCTTGAAGCAACCCAAGCAAAATGATGAACATTTTCAGCAAGAAAGGTTACAGTTCTTCGATCATTCTCATTTGATTCATTTAGATTTGAATTGTATATGTCCAACCAGACATTATAATCGATAGATGTATCTACGGCAACGTCCTCCCATCCGGGATCACCTCCAACTACTACTCCACTAGCAGCTATTACAAATGCTTTTGGTATATCAAATTTGACAGTAAAGTCACCAAATTCACCATAGAATTCACCTTCGGCATGAAACACATCCGCATGCCAACCTTTTTCATCATAGACCACCATCTTTGGGTACCACTGTGCCATATTATATTGACCAGCAAAATATCCTGCTCGCTCCACCATTTCTCCAACATGGTGTGTCCAATTGAGATCTACTCTGACCGTCTCACCAGGTGCAATCTTTTGATTTAATCTTGCTTCTAGAATCGTATCATCTATCTCATATTTCTGTAGAATTGGGGTCTTATGTATCCAAGATGCTTCCTTATCAGGCAACGCAATGGACATGTCATGAACCTCTACCTTACTCATAAAACCATCTAATTTTTCCTTGAAATATTTTGCACGATATCCTCTGCCTGCATTACCAAGATATTCACGATATTTAACGGAACCTATTTGAAAGGCATTTGGATATAGATGCATGTATATACGGTCAAGAGAATCAGGCGAGTGGTTGGTATACTTGATTACTGAACTACCTGTTATTTGACGAATGGAATCGTATAGGGTTATGTTCATTTCATAATCAACCTTTTGCTGCCAATAATTATCGATTGGATCGGCAACAAGTATTGTATTAGCTGCAAAAAGTAAGACGGTAGGGAAAAACGATTTTACACTGAATGCTCTTATAGGATTCAAATAGCTAATCGCTCTAGAGATATGGTTTCAGGTCTTTATAGAATACAGCCTCTGATCTGGGGCCAACATATTTCTGTCTAATATATCCATCTCTATCGATCAAAAAGGTAGTTGGCACACCAGAGATCCTGCGTCCAGTTACCTGCCCGTATAATGCAGTTACAGATTGAGTTTCATTACCATCAATATCAGTAAGAAGAGTGTAGTTGATTCCCCACTGATCAGCAAATGAACTTATTCTTTTTGGTGGTCCAGATGTCAATGTAACACCAACTATCTCTAGTCCATCATCCTTATATTTTTCAGAAAGCTTCACAAAGTCTGGGATTTCCCTACGACATGGGCCACACCATGTGCCCCAAAAATTAAGTAATACGACCTTACCCTTGAACTGATTCATACTGACCCAATTGCCCTCTAGGTCTGCTAACGTAAAATCAGGAGCCATAGTGGCGTTCACTTTCTGTACTTTTTTATTTGTCCGAGTATTCTTAGATGTGGTTATGCTTTTTTTCTCGACCTTGCGCTGTGCTGTTCCATTATCGCAACCTAAAAAACATAGTAAGATCAGGAAGAACAGCTTATCCAATGATCTAAAAATAAAATAACGATAGGTCATCAATCCTCTTTTCATTTTTTTGTCCTTTCAGAATATGATGATAAACCTTCACTGAGAAATTCTGCAAAACCATTAGGTATATACCCACCAGTATCCGCAATGGTTGATTCATTTTGAGGATCTAATATGACATAATATGGTTGCGTTGCCTGCTGATATCGTTCAAATTGCATTTGAGCGAATACCTGGCTCATCGAGTCTTTTTTATCAACATATAGTCTAGTTAGTACCATTTTATCAAGCTGCTCTTTTACCGGTTTTGTTGGAAATACTCTTCGCTCCATGACCCTACAATTTGCACAGTATACACCTGTAAAATCAATGAACAGGGGCTTCTTCTGTCTTTTTGCAACCTCTAATGCCTCATCATATTGATCAATGAACCAGCCCTCTTTGATCGCGATCTCATCTTCAGTTGGTGGAGGAGGAACAAGTGCCTCTATGAATTCATCTGCAAGCCTAGGCATTTTTGCGTAGTGGTATGTAGGCGGGGAAAAAAATGACATTACTACAGGATAAAGCATAAGGCAGGTAAAAGCCAATGCAACAAATCGACCTTTCCCTATTTGGAGAGGTTTTATGTTATCCGCGGTACCCACTTTAAAAAATCCTAAAAGATAGCCCACCAAAAGAAGACCAATAAAGATAAAAAGTCCCAATACAATATTCCTTGGTAATAGACCTAGTCCCCATTCAAGATCAGGTACCCATAAAAATTTTATAGCTGCTGCTATTTCTATGAATCCAAAAGCGATCTTCAAAGTTTCCATCCAAGAACCAGAGTTAGGCATTTTTTCTATTGCCTTTGGAAAAAGTGATAGTGCAACAAAAGGAGCTGCAAAGACCAATCCATAGATGGTCATTCCGTATAAACTTGTCAATACACTACCAGCCGTACCAGCCGCGGCCACAACCAACAGAGTTCCAACAACTGGAACCGTACAACTAAAACTTGTGATGGCAAAAGCAACACCAAGAAGGAAAGAGCCTAAGTATGCACTATTTGCAGATTGCCCTGCTTTATCTGTAGTGTTGACCAGGCTCCCGGCGATGTTCACATTGATAATACCAAACATCCAAAGTGCAAAGAAGATAAATAAGATTCCCAGTCCTAGGTTTATCCAAGGGTCAGTAGCAATCAGATTACCTAGATTGGCATACTTTGATTGAGTTGCTACATCATTCACACCCCAAGAAAGAAAACCTACCACTAATCCAATTAGAACAAAAGTACCTGCTATCCCAAGACCATAGAATGTTGCGATGGTGTTTCTACCAATGTTCTTATCCTCAGACATTTTTCCAAAAAAGGAAATAATGATCGGAATCATTGGATAAACACAAGGCATTACCCAACTAAGAATCGCCCCTCCAACTGCGAGGAGTAAGATATTTAGCAACGTTCTACTACTTGAATCAGAGTCTTTCTCATCATCATTAGTATTGGAAATTCCAAAGGTGGTCCTGCCTGTACGAGCATCACCCTCTTCTACCGTTACATCTACGGTCACTGTTTGGGTTAGTGGAGGATAGCACAGTCTTTCATTGCAGACCATATAGAAGAACTCAACGTCAATGGAGTAAATGTCTGGATCAAGACTCCTTTTCAACCTTACAGGAAAAATGAATTCAGTATTACCCTCATGATAATAGGTATCAGTCTCAAACCCAGGGTCAAATAGATAAAGTGGTTTTGGCTCAAGGACAGGTGCGATCGCTCCTACTGCGGAGCCACTGATACTGATCTCTGTTGGGAGTGGACCCTCACTTGCCTTATAGATGGAGTATATGTGCCATTCTTTATCCATCTCAGCAAGTATCTTTATTTCTATTACTTCACCCGCTCTAGCTGTAGCATCAACAGTAGCAGATACTACGACTGGATTCTCAGAAGACTGAGATATCAGAAAAGTTGTAAAAAATATGTATGTTATGAAGTTCTTCAATTAAGATCAGGTTATTTCAAGACGCGAAAAGTAACGGGTTTATCTTTTTAACTCAACCATTGTTTATTGATTCAATTTTCTTTTTATTTTAGTATCAAAGTACTCAATTTAGACATCTTTTCTTTTGCGGCACTCTTTCCATTTTCAAAAAGGACCTCAACAGAATCAAATCTTGACCAGTGCAAGCCCATTGTGTCTGGCCTTATCACAAGATCTGCATCAGAAACAAGTCTCTCTTTCAACCTGTTTGAAGTAATGATATCTGACCTCATCTTAATGGACCTTGCATTTGGGTGTTCTAATTCTTCAAACAAATAGATACCAATATCCACAGCAACTTTGATATCACAACTATCGACTAATGGTTGAACAGGGATTGGCATACCAACTCCACCATCAACGACCATTCTCCCCTTATATTCTACCGGCTCCATGATACCAGGAATGGAACAACTCTTTAGTAACGCATCAATTAGGTCTCCCTGATCTATGACAATGTCCTCGCCACAATTAATATCTGTTGATATGACCTTGAATGGAATCTTTAAATGATCAAATTTTTTAGCCGGCACAAGAATTTCCAAAACCTCTCTCAATTGATCATTCTTTATGAGTGAGCTACTGTGCAAGCTCAACAAAGCGTGAACGTGCTCAATAAGGTTTTTTTTTATCCTACTAGCAAAAGAATTTGTAGATCCATTAACAAAAAATGTTTTTGATGACATATTATTGAAATTTGGAGAAGACCAAATTTTTCTAAAGTGGTCTTCAACCCATTTAGCATCAAGACTATACGCATATAAGGCGCCTATGACTGCCCCAGCACTTACACCTGCAATCATATCAATATCTACCCCAGCATTGTCAAACTCCTGCAGGACTCCTACATGCGCTGCTCCTCGAGCACCTCCTCCACCCAAGGCAATGCCCAATAAGGGTTTTGGCACCTAGTTTCTTTTTTCTAACCTAACTTTGATCGAGACCCTTCGGTTTGGATTATCTCGAGCATCTCTGGGAAGGTTCACAATTTGGTCTATGATCTGCTCTCCCTCTATTACCTGACCAAAGACTGTATACGAACCATTTAAATGTGGTGCATCTGCCGCACAAATAAAAAATTGACTGCCTCCACTATTTGGATCTGTGGATCGTGCCATGGATAGGATTCCACGCTTGTGGTTTATGTCACTGAACTCAGCAGGCAAATTCCATGACTCAGGGGTTGCCTCCGCTCCGATGCCGTAATATTTTGCAGCATGCCCACCTGTTCCGTAACTGGCTTTCTTATCGCCTTTGGTATTAGGGTCTCCACCCTGTATCATGAACCCTGGAATTACACGATGAAAGATCGTGCCATCATAGTATCCATTTTTTGCATGTAACTTAAAACTCTCTACATGCTTTGGTGCTGAATCTTCAAAGAATTCTACCACCATGTCACCGTATTCAGTTGTAATGACCCCAACTTCTCTTTTTGGTCCATCTGACTGGTTAGCTTGAGTTCCTTCCATATCTTGATTTTCTTGTTCAATATTCACCGGTTCTTCCTTTTTTGATTTTCCACAGCTCATGTTTGATAGAGCCAATGCAAGTATTATTGGTATTATGTTCTTCATTTTAAGTGTCTGCTCCCAGGTTTTTGTATTGGAATTGCAGCCAATTCATTAGGGACCTCATCATCCCCATAACTCACTGCGTCTAATTCTACGATTGAAAATTGTTTTTCACATAAGGATGCGGTGCCATTGCTTCTATCTACAAGCACACCCACACCAATGACCTCTGCATCATTATCTGTAACGAGGTCCATTACCTCTTTCACCGATCCACCCGTTGTAATGACATCCTCAATGACCAAGACTCTCTCATCTTTAGATATTTCAAACCCTCTTCTTATGACCATCTTACCTTCTTTACGCTCTGCGAAAATGGTTCTACAGCCCAATTGAGTACCAACCTCAGTCCCAAGAACGATACCTCCTATGGCAGGAGAGATCACGACATCTGGATTCATCGGTTCAAATTCATCTGCCAATATTACTGAAAAAGCAGTTAAATATTCAGGATGCTGGAGCACCTTGGCACACTGGAAGTAGGTTGCACTGTGCCTGCCTGAGGTCAATATGAAATGTCCATCTAAAAGTGCTTCGGTAGATCTAAAGATCGATAGCATGTGATCTTGGTCTATCATCTATCCTAATATATCTCTCATTTGTTCCACATAATTAGCAGCTGCAGAATGTATTGATCTTTCACTCATGTCTCCAACAAAACTTATGCCTCTTGAAACGTTTATAAGCCCGATGCCTGATTGATTTCCCACTCTCAGACTATGAGATAGGTCTCCTCCCTGTGCACCTACTCCAGGAATCAAGAGAGGCGAGTCGGGTGCTATCTCTCTTATTTTTTGCAATTCTTCTGGAGCAGTGGCCCCAACGACCATTCCCGCATTATCATTTTTATTCAGGCCACTAATAAAACGAGCTACGTGCAAATAATATGGCTCGTCATCCACCATCTTATCCTGCAATTCTTTTGCGGACCGATTGGAGGTCCTGCACAATATGAAAGCACCTTTCTCTTTTCTACTTAGGAAAGGCAGGATGCTGTCACTACCCATATATGGATTCAGTGTCACGCTGTCAAATCCAAAGTGGTCAAAAATACTCTTAGCATATTGATCAGCGGTATTCCCTATGTCACCTCTTTTTGCATCTGCAATCGTAATATGTTCTTTACCTATGTAACTAACAATCTCCTCTAACCAGGCAAAGCCAACCGCACCCCAACGTTCGAAGAATGCAAAATTTGGTTTATAAGCAACCGCAAGATCTCGTGTTGCATCAATGACCTTGAATGAATGGTCCTTAAGGCTAGAGAGGTCATTATTGCCAAGGGCCTCAGGATTCATATCCAGACCTACGCATAACCAAGAGCGTTTTTCCTGTACAATGTCTTTAAGTCGTGAATTGAATGAGGACATAGAATCCTAATTTACCAAGGACACTGACATCTCTACAATTCCAATTCAGATAATTTTCATTAATGTGTTTTACTATTTTACCACCCTAAACTCGCAGGATGAATATGGACAAATCTCAACAAAGATCTGAATCTCTTACCCAGGTCATTGCATCAAGCGGGTCATTTCAGATCGAATTGGTAGAGCATGCAGGATCCAATGATAATGAAAAACTGATCGAGGTGTCCGAATCACTGGCAAAAGAATATGGACCCGCTGCACGTCTAACAGAAAATACCATTCAAAAATATTTTAACAGAAAAGGAACACTACCTTTTATCGCAAGAGATCAGGGAGATATCGTGGGCTATATGATCGGCGTTCCTCTGGAAATGCTTAGCCGTGAACCCTGGGCACGACTAGATGCAAACTTCAATAAGAATAATACGATATACACCTATGCATTTGTCGTTGAGAAAGACTCCAAGGGGACTGGATGTGCGAAGATATTAAAACGGGTCTTTTTAAATCAGACCAAGAAGCAAGAAAACATACTCTATGTCACAGGCCATGTAAGAGAAGGTATTGCCGCAAGATTCTCAGGGAGTGTGAGTATAATTGACAGAATTGATAACTGGCAAGG
>Ga0208410_1000890_pt1 | contig 16445 bp, 12 predicted proteins | sample ETN02SmetaG_3_FD_185787 | JGI IMG/M metagenome (GOLD analysis project Ga0208410, IMG submission 185787) | Marine microbial and viral communities from oxygen minimum zone, Eastern Pacific Ocean - ETNP2014F10-02SV257 (SPAdes) (version 2) | ecosystem: Environmental > Aquatic > Marine > Oceanic ... | reverse complement strand
CTACCATTCAGGATTTACTTAACAATGAATCTGATCAGCTCAGTCTTATGGATGCATTTAAAGAAAATATTCAAACCATAAAACAGCTTGCACATCAGATTGATTTAAGCTTTGTAAAAGTTGAAGACAATCAAATACTCGGTTTTGGTGAAATTTGGTCATCGAAATTACTCAATGCTTATTTGGATTCACTTGGTGAAGTTCAGACCTCATGGTTGAATCCAATGGATTTTCTGATCATAGAGAACCAAGAAATGGGTGCAAATGTGAATTGGTCAAGCTCCAAAAAAGCTTTCACAGATTGCATTGAAGGCATGACTGGAAAAATCATTATCGGAGGTTTTATTGCTTCAGATGAAAATGGCAATCCAACAAATCTGGGTCGAAATGGAAGTGACTATTCCGCATCCATAATAGGGTCATTGTCTGAAGCTGATTCAGTCACTATTTGGACAGATGTTGATGGTGTATTGACTGGTGACCCGAGAGTGGTAGAAACAGCAAGGATTATCGAGCATATGACTTATGAGGAAGCGGTAGAACTATCATACTTTGGTGCAGAGGTGATTCACCCAAAAACCATGGCACCTTTAATAAATAAGGATATGCCTTTATATATTAGGAATACATTTAATCCTGATTCTCAGGGAACTTGCATCTCATCTCAAATAAAAAATATACGTGCCGTTAAAGGAATCACGACAATCAAAGGAATAGCTCTTGTGAATATAGAGGGAACAGGGATGATTGGCGTTCCAGGAATTGTCAAGAGATTGGGAAATGTTCTTCAAGAAGCAAACATTTCGATTGTTTTAATTTCACAAGCAAGTTCTGAGCATAGTATTTGTTTTGCAGTTCGAGAAACAAATGCCCAGAAAGCAGCAGATGTCATCCAAGAAGAGTTTGAAAGCGATTTTAAGAACAACAATTTAAATAAAATTCAAATAGAGGAAGATTGTAGCATCCTTGCCATTGTTGGTTCAGGTATGACTGGGACTAAGGGTATTGCATCTAGATTTTTTAACGCAATTTCATCGTCTCAGACAAATGTGATTGCTATTGCTCAGGGCTCTTCAGAGAAGAACATTTCAGTGGTGATTAAGGCCGAGGAAATGAACCGAGCAACATCCTCTGTTCACGATGCATTTTTTGGTTCAAGCAATCAGATTTCAATAGCAATATTGGGTTATGGATCCATTGGTCAAGAGCTTCATAAGCAAATCTTAAACGAAAGGAAAGAAATATCTGAGAGAGAGAATATTTCATTGGATATTGTTGGAATAACCAATAGTAAGAAGATGATGCTTAAACATGAAAACATTGACCTTGAAGCTGCAAAAAACGTCTCTGAAAAAAATGAATCATTGGATCAGGCTGATATAGATCAATTGATCAATCACATGATAAAGAAATCAGCTTCTAAACGCATCATAGTAGATACTTCTGCTTCTGATGAAACTCCAGATCTCTATAAGAAAATATTCGAAAACGGGATCTGTATAGTGACAGCAAATAAAAAAGGTCTCAGTGGTGAGATTGATAGGTATCACTCTATCATGAATTCAAAGATTTCAAATGATGTGGATTTCTTATATGAGACCACCGCAGGAGCGGCGCTACCTTTTATTAAATCGGTTTCTGATATTGCCTCATCATCAGATAAAGTGAGAAAGATTGAGGGCATTTTTTCAGGAACCTTGGCTTACCTTTTTAATACTTTTGATGCCAGTATTCCATTTTCAGCGTTAGTAAATGAAGCACTTCAGCAAGGTTATACTGAGCCAGATCCTAGAGATGATCTCTCTGGCATGGATGTAGCGAGGAAATTGGTTATTCTTGCAAGGGAGATGAGGCTTGATATGAATGTAAAAGATATCAATGTTGAGTCTCTGGTTGATTCAGACCATGTATCACTTTCAGTCAATGAATACCTAGAAGCAATGAAATCTCAAGATGAGAAAATGAGAGAAAGATACTTAGATGCAAGTAAAAATAATGAAAAACTAGCATATGTGGCTCGACTTGATGAAAAAGGGGATGCTTCGGTTAGTTTGACCAATTTATCACATGATCATCCTTTCTTTGGTTTAAAAGGAACTGAGAATATTATCGCAATTTATTCAGATTACTACAGTGATTATCCGCTTGTTCTTAGAGGTCCTGGGGCAGGAAGAGAGGTCACCGCATCGGGAGTTTTCTTTGATCTCTTATCCATTGCTAGGATACGATGATTTTATGGAATACATCAGCACAAGATCTCTAAATAAAGTCACCATCGAGGAAGCATTGCTCAGCGGAACAGCTAATGATGGCGGCCTATATTTGCCAAACAGAATCCCCAAAATTGATCAAAATGATTTTATGAAAATAGATGACTATGCAACCTTTTCCACCAGGATGCTTTCGCCTTATTTTTATGGATCAATACTTGAAGAATCCTTGGAAAGGATTGTAAATCAATCATTCAATTTCTCTGTTCAAATTAGAAATATAGACAAAAGTTCGCCATCGCTTTCAATGCTTGAGTTGTATCATGGCCCAACTGCTGCTTTTAAAGATTTTGGCGCAAGATTTCTAGCTCAATGCTCAGCTGAAATTCAACGTAAAAAAAATGATGTGAAGAGAACCATATTGGTTGCAACCTCCGGTGACACCGGAGGGGCAGTAGCATCAGCTTTTTACAAACTTGAAGGTTTTAATGTCATAGTTCTTTTTCCTAATAATAGGGTTTCTCCTAGACAAGAAAAACAATTGACCTGCTGGGGAAATAATGTCACATCTCTTGCTGTCAAAGGAGAGTTTGATGATTGCCAAAGATTGGTGAAAGAGGCATTTATTCACCAGTCTTCCATGCAGACAAGCCTTGCATCTGCAAATAGTATTAATATTGGTAGACTGCTTCCTCAAGCAACATATTATGCTTGGTCTAGTATGGTTCATTACCGTGAATCTGGAGAATCATCCAGTTTCATTATTCCAACAGGCAATATGGGTAATTCATTCGCATGCTTCATTGCAAGAGAAATGGGTTTTCCAATTCAAAAAGTCTTGTTTGCAACAAATTCAAATCGGACAATTTATAACTTTTCTAAAACAGGCGAGTGGATCCCATCATCATCCATCCCAACTTTTGCTTCAGCAATGGATGTTGGTAATCCAAGCAATATGGAAAGATTCTTTTCGCTTTATAATGACGATAAGAACTTGAGTCGCGAGATGGATTGTATTTCTGTGAATGACGAAGAAATTATCGAGCAAATTGAACAGCAATTCAGGAAATCAAATTTGGTGATCTGCCCTCATACTGCAACTGCCTTTAAGGCATATGAATCTTTGGAGAAAAAAGAAAAAAACAATCATCACTGGGTTATTGTTTCCACTGCTCATCCAGCAAAATTTGAAAACATCGTTGAGCCAATCATCCAAGAAAGCATTGATGTGCCAACAAACTTAATGACAATTCTTGAAAAAGAATCTGCATTCACTGTGATAGATTCAGATTTTACTTCTCTCAAGCAATTCTTAGTTTGAAAGATTAAATAATTGCATTGAGTTTGACACGGTATTTGTAACCAGTTTAGAGTGCTCAATACCCATTTCTTTAGCAAGCTTTTCAGCGATAACAGGCAAATGCATGGGTTCATTCCTTCTAGATTTTTTTATTGATCTTGGAATCAGATAAGGTGAATCTGTTTCTATCAAAACTCTGTCTAGGGGCAGCTGTTTGACTGCTTGAATTAATTCATCATTCCTTCTTTCATCACATATCCAACCTGTGATGCCAATATATAGGCCCATGTCGAGATAGGCCTTCATTTGATCAACATTTCCTGTAAAGCAATGTGCGACACCATGCATTGGTTCATGAAGCATATCATTTAGGCAATTTATGAAATCTTCATGAGCATCTCTTTGATGAAGAAATAATGGTAACCCAGTTTCTTTTGCTGCCTCCAGGTGTGTTTTAAAAACTGACAACTGTTTTTCTTTTGGACTAAAATTTCTAAAATAATCTAGACCACATTCACCGATAGCAACAACGGATTTATTTTTTATGATTTCTAAAAGATTTGATTTAAGTTGGTTATCAGCCATGGAAGCATTATGAGGATGAATGCCTGCCGTTGTGTATATTTTTGATGGATACTTCTTTGTTAAATCAAGAGATCTTTTTGCTTCCTCAATTGAGGAAGACGTATTGATTAAAATATTAACATTTGATTCAAATGACCGATCTATGACATCATCTAAATCCTTTTTAAAAGACTCATCTAAAAGATTGACTCCAATGTCAATATAACCGATGCCCATATTTTAGATCCTCATCAAATTATTATACTGATACAATACAGCAGCTATGATTGTAATGCCTAACCAAAAACAACTGTTCTCTATTTTATTGCTTTGTACAATATCGCATTTATCTACAGCTGATCCACTGCAATCTGAAGTGATACAAAGTGGCTTGAAGAGCTACCTTGAGAGCAACACCGATGGGCTGATCAAGATGCATGACATACTTCTTAATGAAGCGAATGATGATTCTCAAACAGAAGCATTAAACTTACAGATATTATTCCATGAATTTTTGATATCTGATTTATCGTCCAAAAAACAAAAAAAGAAATTTAGTGCTTTGTGTATTTCTAGATCTGATCTTGCTGCAGAAGCGATCAACTACCAGGCAGAATTATTTGCCTTGCTCTCTGCGTGTTATGGCTTCAGTGCTGAGAGTAATTTTTTTAAGGCAGCAAGCCATGGCATAAAATCAGGACAAATGATGGAAAGAGCATTAGAGGCCGATGATAAGAATCCTTTTGTTTACTTGATTAAGGGAATTGGAGACTATACGAGACCTGCATTTGCAGGTGCCAGTAAAAAAAATGCAAAAGTAAATCTTGCAGTTGTACTTAATCTATTAAATGAAAATGAAAGCAATAAAGATCTACTGATGGAGGCAATTACAAATTTTCATTTGGGTAATATTGCATATCTCGAAAAAGACTATGAAATGGCACTTGATTATCTGGATAAGAGTCTCAGCTATGCGCCACAATATAAAAGAGCCAGCGACTTAAGAAGCAAGATAAAAACCTAATTATTTTGCGACAAGACGCCTAATGACATAATGCAAGATTCCGCCGTGTTCGAAGTATTCCCATTCCTTTGGAGTATCGATTCTAATTTTTACTTCAAAAGTGTTTACCTCTCCATCTATTGATTTAGCTTTAACAGATAAGACTCTTGAATCCTTCGTAATGGACTCAATATCAAAATTCTCAAAGCCATTAAGACCAATCGATTCAGCAGACTCACCATTATTGAACTCCAATGGCAGTACACCCATGCCTATCAGGTTTGAGCGATGGATTCTTTCATAAGATTCAGCGATCACAGCTTTTACACCCAAAAGAGAGACTCCTTTTGCGGCCCAATCTCTAGAGGAGCCCGTACCATATTCTTTGCCTGCGAGCACTATTAAGTCAGTATCGCTTGATCTGAATTTTTCAGCTGCCTCAAAAATTGAGATTGGCTCTTCATTTTCTGATAGTTTTGTCCAGCCACCTTCAGTTCCTGGAGCGAGTTTATTTCTCAAACGGATATTCGCAAATGTCCCTCTCATCATGACTTCATGATTGCCTCTTCTGGAACCATATGAATTGAAATCTTTTCTTTCTACACCGTTATCTTTTAGATATCTACCCGCAGGTGATTCTGGATCAATATTACCCGCCGGTGAAATGTGATCAGTGGTGACAGAATCACCAAGTAATGCAAGGGCTCTTGCATTTTGTATGGTTTTTATTCCTGGAATATCCATGCTCATTGATTCAAAGTAGGGCGGTTTTTTTATATAAGTCGAGTTCTCTTGCCATTCATAGATTTCACCTTGAGGTGTTTCTAGATTCTTCCATGCATCATCTCCTTGTATTGAATCTTCATAGGCCTTACTGAACATAACTGGATCTATAGTTTCCTCGATGATTTTTTCTATTTCATTTTGACTCGGCCAAATATCTTTAAGGAAGATATCTTTGCCTTCGACATTACCCAAGGGTTCGTTGGTCAAGTCGAGCATTGTTGAGCCTGCAATGGCATATGCAACAACCAATGGTGGTGATGCAAGAAAATTATGTTTTACCAAAGGATGTATTCTCCCCTCAAAATTTCTGTTACCAGATAGCACTGATGAGGCAGATATATTATTTTCTTGAACTCTTTTGGCGACTGCAGGATCAAGTGGACCAGAGTTACCAATGCAAGTTGTGCAGCCATATCCGACAATATTAAATCCCATTGTTTCTAATTCAGGTAATAGTCCTGATTTTTCAAGGTACTTGGTGACAACCTTTGATCCTGGCGCCAAGCTGGTTTTAACCCATTCTTTTGATTTCAGTCCAAGCGCATTCGCTTTCTTGGCAACCAATCCTGCTGCGACCATAACTGTTGGATTTGATGTATTGGTACAACTGGTTATTGCAGCGATCAGCACTGATCCACCAGAGATCTCATCAAGACTGCTGGATTCGTCTCCAATTTCAGACTTAACGACACTCGCTACATCTTTGAGCTTTATTCTATCTTGAGGCCTCTTTGGACCAGACAAGCATGGCTCTATTTCAGAGAGATCCAATTCAATGACATCTGTATAAGTAATTTTTGAATCAGATTCTCTCCATAAACCTTGGATTTTTGAGTATGTTTCAACCAGTTCAACTTGTTCTTCATGTCGACCCGAGAGTTTTAAATATCTGATCGTTGCTGCGTCTATTGGAAATATTGCACAAGTGCTTCCAAATTCAGGTGCCATGTTACTCAGTGTTGCTCGATCAGAAACAGGAAGATGATCCAAGCCATCGCCGAAGAATTCAACAAATTTTCCAACGACGCCATAATTTCTCAATATTTCTGTCAGTGTAAGCACTAGATCAGTTGCGGTTACACCTTCTTTTAGTGAACCCTTTACAGAAACTCCAATCACCTCTGGCAGAAGCATTGTGATGGGTTGCCCCAACATAGCAGCCTCAGCTTCAATTCCACCAACACCCCATCCCAGGCAACCTATACCATTGATCATTGTGGTATGAGAATCGGTTCCCACCAATGTATCCGGATAGGCCAGAGAATCATCTTTAGAGAAAACTACACGACCCAAGTATTCAAGATTGACCTGATGCACGATCCCAGTATTTGGAGGAACCACTTCAAAATTGGAAAATGCATCCTGACCCCACCTAAGAAATCGATATCTTTCCTGATTTCTTTGAAATTCAACTTTATTATTTTTTTCAAGCGCATCCAAACTTCCAAAATGATCTACTTGCACTGAATGATCGATCACCAGTTCTGCTGGTGAAAGTGGGTTTATGTCTTTTGGATCACCCTGCATGGATACAACCGCATCTCTCATTGTTGCAAGATCAACAACAGCTGGTACGCCAGTGAAATCTTGGAGAATGACCCGACTTGGAGTGAACGATATTTCAGTTGATTGATCAGATTTTGGATTCCAATTCAATATTGTTTCAACATCTTTTGGTCCTTCATGATCATTTTCTGCATGCCGAAGAGCATTTTCTAGAAGAATTTTATGCGTGAAGGGGAGTCGATCTACTTTTTCGCTTTCGAGCGACTTTAAATCATAATATTTATATGTTTTTTCTTTTATTGAAAATGAATTTGTGTGATCCGACATATTACCCCTCTATGATTTGATAGCAGATTGTATATGAATCAATTCTTTTTGTCTCATATAGTCAGCTGATCTTCTGGAAAAATCTTGCCACCACCCATGCAGACATCATTCAAATAGATGACAAGATATTGACCATGAGTTATGGCCCATTGATCTTCATCAAAGACGACTCTGATCCCATCTTTATGAAGCTGTATCTCACATTTTGCATCTGCCTGTCGGTAACGACATTTCGCTTTGCATGCTATTGGATTGCCTTTAAGAACCTTTTTTCTAAAATCATCATTCAGCCAGTTCATATCTTTAGCAAATGCTTGATTCTGCCATAATTTTTTATGATTTCTGCCTTGAACAACCAATAATTCATTGGTATTTGTGTTCTTACTAGCGACATACCATGGTTCACCCGAATGGTTCTTTAGTCCTCCAATCCCAATATCTTTCCTTTGACCAAGAGTGAAATACATCAAGCCATCATGAGTCCCTAAGGTTTCACCATTCTCAGTTACAATTTTACCTGGCTCGGGAGGTAAAAATGTTTGTATGAAATTTTTAAAAGGCCTTTCTCCAATGAAGCATATTCCTGTGCTATCAGGTTTATCGTGATTCGGTAATCCCTTCTTATACGCATAATCCCTTACTTCTTCCTTTTTCATTGAGCCAACAGGAAATAAAACATCATCAAGAACACTTGCTTTGATCCCATGTAAAAAATAAGTTTGATCTTTGTTTTGATCTGTACCTTTTAGGAGCAAGCTTTCATCGTTTTTCATTGAAGTACGTGCATAATGACCGGTCGCAATTTTCTTAGCTCCAAGTCTTTTTGCATGTTGAATAAAGGAATCAAATTTGATCATTTGATTGCACAGTATATCCGGATTAGGTGTTAATCCTGATCTCAACTCGAGCAGTGATTCATCAAAAACAATTTTCCTATATTCATTTGAAAAATCCACATGATGCATTGGTATCCCAATTTCTTTGCAAGCATTCTTTGCATCTTGTAAATCTTGTGAAGCGGTGCAGTATGGTTCATCATCTCTCCAATTGGTCATATGAAGACCTTCCACTTCATAACCTGATTCGAGCAATTTAGCTGCACTGACGGCAGAATCAACTCCGCCTGACATTGCAATCATCACCATTCCATTTTTACTCATTTTCTAGCACCATTAATACGTGATCGATATTTGCTTCCTGGAACGTCTCTCCTTTTTTTATAAATTTAAGGCTTTTGTAAAATTCGATAGAGTCCATCTGGCTGTGTAAATAGATTCTTTCTAATCCCTTTTCTTTTGCGTTATTAATGATAAATTTCATCAATTGATAACCCAATCCTTTTTTTCTATGATTTTTTAAAATAGAAACACGCTCAATCTTTCCATCCATTTTTATTCTTGCAGTCCCGATTGGAATACTCTCAATGAATATTAAAAAGTGGATGCATTCACTATCTTTACCATCTACTTCAATATGCCTAGGGACAGCTTGTTCCTGAATAAAAACTTTTTCTCTAATTCTTAAGATATTGTCAGATTGTTCTGACCAATTTGTTTCAATGATTGAGATGCTATTTGTTTTTGACAACTTAAATTTTCTTAGCAAGCGATTCAGCGATACCAGTATATGACTCTGGTGTTAGAGCTTTCATTTCATCCTTAACACTTTCAGTCACATCAAGAGAATCGATAAACTGATGAAGCTTTTCTTCATTTAATTTTTGTCCTCTTGTCAGGTCTTTTAAATTCTCATAAGCATTTGGAATATTTTCTCTTCTCAGAATGGTTTGAATCGGTTCTGCCAAAATTTCCCAGTTGTCCATCAAATCTTGCTTGAGGTTTTCTTTTGAAATTTCAATTTTAGATAATCCTTTTAACAAGGATTGGATTGCAATCTCAGATTGTGCAAAAGCTGTACCAATATTTCTTTGTGCAGTTGAGTCACTCAAGTCCCTCTGCATTCTTGAGATTGTGAGCTTTGATGCGAGGTGATCAAGAATGGCGTTGGCTAAACCAATGTTTCCCTCTGCATTCTCGAAGTCTATCGGATTTACCTTATGTGGCATAGTCGAAGAACCAACCTCAGATTCATTGACAACTTGTTTAAAATAACCAATGGATATATACATCCAAATATCTCGACTTAAGTCTAAAAAGATGTTGTTGATTCTAATGATGGTATGAAACAATTCAGCCATCCAATCATGTGGTTCAATTTGTGTGGTGTATGGATTGAATGAAAGACCCAGAGAATCAATATAGCCGTTTGATACTGATTCCCAGTCAACTTTTGGGTAAGCAATTGAATGCGCATTATAATTGCCAACTGCTCCATTCATTTTTGCCAAATAATCTGCATTCTTCAGCAAAACCAATTGCCTATCCAATCTACTTACAAAATTAGCAATTTCTTTACCCATTGTACTGGGACTCGCAGGTTGACCATGCGTCCTAGATAGCATTGAGTGTCCTGCCCAAGCATGAGATTGCGTTTTTAATTTTTCAATTACTTGTTCAATGGACTTGATTATTTCGCCAACTCCATCTTTAAGCATCAATGCATATGAAATGTTATTGATGTCCTCTGAAGTGCAAGCAAAATGTATAAAAGAAGTGTAATTTACCCCTTCTTCAATAGCCTCGATTTTTTCTTTTAAGAAATACTCAATGGCTTTGACATCATGATTAATTTTGCTCTCAATCTCTTTGATTCTTATGGCATCCTTCAATGTAAAATCTGATTGAATTTTTTTAAGACCATTGATTACTTCAGATGTCATGGGGGGTATCTGATCTAATTGATCACATTCTGATAAGTATTCGAGCCATGTAATCTCAGTGATGACTCTGTATCGCATAAGCGCTGACTCACTAAAGATTGCTCTCAAGTGCTCCACCTTTTTTGAGTATCTTCCATCGATTGGGGATACCGCTAATAGCTGCTCATCGCTCATGTTTTTTAATCCATCGAATAAGAGTGCAATAATACACTAAAGTTTCTTCTGTGACTGCTATTCTCTATGTATTATGATATGTAGAAGGAGTAAATCTTGTCAGATAAAAAGTTCAGAATTGAAAAAGATAGCATGGGCGAGCTAAATGTTCCCGCTGATTCAAAATGGGGCCCACAAACCCAGCGTGCAGTCGATAATTTTCAAATCAGTGATTACAAAATGCCCACTGGTTTCATTCGTTCTTTGGCGCTTTTGAAATGGGGACTGGCCAATGCAAATAAAGATTTGAATCTTCTCTCAAAAGAAAAGGCATCTGCTATAGCAGATTCAGCAATGGAAATTTATCAAGGCGATCATATGAAAGAGTTTCCAGTGGATGTCTTTCAAACTGGATCTGGAACAAGTACCAATATGAATATGAATGAGGTTATATCTCATCTAGCATCTTCAGAATCAAACGCCATTCACCCAAATGATGATGTAAATATGGGCCAAAGCAGCAATGATGTCATTCCTTCAGCAATCAATGTTGATTCCTCTTTATCCGTTAAAAATAATCTTATTCCATCCATGAAGCATCTAAAAAATGCAATTGATGAAAAAGCCAAATCAATCGGTGACATACCAAAAAATGGGCGAACCCATCTCATGGATGCCATGCCGGTAACTTTTTCTCAGGAAATGAGTGCATGGTCTGCTCAAATTCAGGATGCCATCGAACAATATGAGCAATCCATGACTAAAATACAGCAACTTGCGATCGGTGGGACTGCAGTTGGCACTGGAATCAATGCGGATCCTCAACTTTCAGAAAAGTGCTGTAAGCATATGAATAATCTAACAGGCATGGAATTTAAACCGGCAAATAATTCTTTTCAGGCAATCAGTTCACAAGATGCAGCTTTGATTTTGTCTTCTTCAAATAAAACATTGGCTGTTGCATTGACAAAAATTAGCAATGATCTGAGGTGGATGAATAGCGGACCTCTTGGAGGTTTAGGAGAGATTACTTTGCCTGCACTTCAGCCTGGCAGCAGTATCATGCCTGGTAAAGTCAATCCAGTAATCCCTGAGTCGGTTTGCATGGTTGCAGGTAAAGTTTTTGGCAATGATCTAACGATCACTCATGCTGCTCAATCTGGCAATTTTCAACTCAATGTCATGCTACCACTGGTTGCTCATAGTTTATCTGAGTCTCTATCTTTGCTTTCTAATGCATGCTTAAGTCTGGCTGACAAGGCGATTAAAGATTTTGAAGTGAATCAGGATAATATCGAATCCATGTTAAGCCGAAATCCAATATTAGCAACAGCGCTCAATGCCACCATTGGATATGAGACAGGTGCTCAAATCGTAAAAAAAGCTTATCAGGAGAAGAGATCAATTATAGAGGTTGCCACTGAAATGACTGATTTAGATTCCAAAACTCTTGCAGAGTTGCTTGATCCAGTCAAACTCACTAGGAATCAATAATTTCAATAGATACTTGTGCTTGATCTCATTAGACAGAGCTATCTCGGCACATCTCCTTCCGATGATCCGGTTCAAGAGGTAAAGGAAAAACTTCCATCACCTATAGTTGAGAACTATATCGAGAAAACTAAATTAAGACACGCAGGGGTGATGATTGGTATCACTCAGTCTGAGGATAATGATTTGAGTGTTTTACTCACAAAAAGAACAAGTCATCTCAAGCAACATGCAGGCGAGATCAGTCTGCCAGGTGGTTCATTTGATGAAAGTCAGGATCGTAATATTACAATGACAGCTTTAAGGGAGGCAGAGGAGGAAATCGGTTTAAATAGAGAGCAGAGCGAGCTGATCGGTTATGTTACACCTCAAGTCAGTCTTGGAACTGGTTTCATAGTCACTCCAGTAGTGAGCTTGATACCAAAAGATTTTCTTCCAACTCTAAATGAAAATGAGGTCGATGAGGTATTTGAGGTTCCCATCAGTTTTCTTCTTGATCAAAACTCTTTGAAAAATGAGAGAAGAATTTATGATCAGATCGAATGGACTGTGTATAGCTATAATTATTTGAATCACAACATTTGGGGTTTAACAGCTCAAATCTTGAGAAAGTTTTCAGGATTAATTTCTTTTGAGAATGAAAAAACTACATAAAATTACCACTCAGTTAAGAGATCCTGAATCAGGGTGCCCTTGGGACAAAGAGCAGTCATTTGAATCGATATCAGATTGCACAATTGAGGAAGCATATGAGGTTGTTGAAGCCATCGAAAACAAGGATTATGAATCACTTAAAGATGAATTGGGTGATTTACTTTTTCAAGTCAGTTTCCACTCTCTAATTGCAGAAGAGAAAGGGCTATTCACACTTGATGATGTGATTGATTCCATCAGTGAAAAACTCATCAGAAGACACCCACATGTCTTTTCAGATAAGAAGATCGATAATTCTCTTGAGCAATCAGATGAATGGGAAAGAATCAAAGTCAGTGAGCAAAGAGAAATAAATAAAGATTCAAGTTTGATGGACAATATTGGAAAAAATCAGCCCGCATTGAATAGATCATTCAAGATAGGAAAGAAAGCAAGAGCAGTGGGGTTTGATTGGCTAGAAATTGATGGCGTATATAAGAAAATCTATGAGGAGTTAGATGAGTTGAAGGCAGCAGTTGAATCAAGGGATGAAAAAGAAATCAAAAATGAGCTCGGAGACCTTTTTTTTACTCTAGTTAGCCTTGCAAGACATTTAGATGTTAATCCTGAAAATGCACTTAGAGGAGCCAATAGGAAATTCATCGATCGTTTTAAAATTATGGAGCATCTTGCAGAAGGCCGAAACAGAACACTAGATGAAATGACTTTAGAGGAGCTTGAATCATTATGGAATCAAGCGAAGGAGAATATTTGAGATGAGCAGTGAACAGGTTATCTCTAGATTAAAATCTCAAGCCAATCGTCTGCCAAATAAACCAGGTGTTTATATCATGAGTAATGATAAGGATAAGGTCATTTATGTTGGCAAGGCCAAGGGTTTAAAAAATAGAGTGAGAAGTTATTTCACTCCAAAACCTGCTAACGAAAAAGTGGAAGCTATTTTAAAAGAGATTGTTTCAATTGATACCACTATCACAATCACTGAAAGAGAAGCATTGATTTTGGAAAATACACTAATTAAGAAACACAATCCAAAATTTAATGTTTTATTAAAAGATGGCAAGAGCTATCCATATATAGAGGTCAGTTTAAATCATGATTATCCAAAATTTGGCTTTCATCGTGGAAAAAAGAAATCCAAACAATCGAGATATTTTGGCCCTTACCCAAATGTTTATGCTGTCCGAAATACTTTAAGTAATCTTCAGAAGATTTTTCTTCTAAGAAACTGCACTGATTCATACTATAAAAACCGCTCTAGACCTTGCTTACAATTCCAGATTAAAAGATGCTCTGCACCGTGTGTTGGAGAGACCAGTCTTGAGGATTATTCGTTCAATGTGAATCAAGCACTTGATTATTTAAAAGGAGACGATAAAAGCATCATTGATAATTTCATCAATGAAATGGAAAAGGCATCGATCGAGCAAAATTATGAAAGAGCTGCTTTCTTTAGAGATCAGATCTCCAATCTTAAAGTGATTCAATCGCAACAATATGTGGATGGCACAAAAAAAGTCGATGCTGATGTTATTTCATTGGTTGATCAAGAAGGCATGTATTGTCTAGCAGTATTATTTGTCCGTCAGGGGAAAATATTGGGCAGTCGATCAATCTTTCCATCCAAGACAAAATATGATTCTCACGAGGATATTCTGGCATCTTCATTGATGCAGTTTTATCTAGAGCATGATATTCCAAGCGAAATCATTATTAATCAAAGCATTAGTGAAAAAAGAATAATCCAGCAAGCCTTGATGGAAGCTCAAAATAGGCAGACAAAGATCAAAGATCGAGTGGTATCTTATCGTGCGAAGTGGTTAAAAATCTCTGTTGCAAATGCTGAGGAATCACTTAAATCAAAGTTGTCATCAAAGTCATCAATATCAAATCAGTTAAGGGATTTAACAGAGGCGCTTGGATCTAAGCAAAAGCTTAAAAACCTTGTGTGTTTTGATGTCAGTCATAATATGGGCGATAAGTCAGTGGCAGCTTGTGTCAGATTCAATGAAGATGGCTTCAGTAAAAAAGATTATCGACGTTTTAATATTGAGGGAGTTCAGCCTGGTGATGATTATGCAGCAATTTCCAATGCAATTGAGAGGCATTACAAAAGAATAAATCAGGAAAAAAGAAATCTTCCAGACCTCTTGATTATCGATGGTGGTAAAGGCCAAATTAATTCTGTAAAAAAAGTGCTGCAATCACTATCCATTGAAGATCAAATGATCATCGGTATTGCTAAAGGTGACAGGAGAGATCCAAAGAATGATCGAATATTTATTCAAGGATATAAAGACCCAATTGATATGACAGGAAGAGATTCTGCAAAATTCCTTGTTCAATCTATAAGGGATGAGGCACATCGTTTTGCAATCACAGGGCACAGAGCCAAGAAGAGGAAACAGTTGCTTCAATCAGACCTTGAGTCTATTGATGGTATCGGACCAAGTAAGAAAAAGAATCTTCTAACTCAGTTCGGAGGAATTCAAGAAGTGAAAAGGGCATCGGTGGACGATTTAATTTCAGTTGATGGGATCAATAAAAATTTGGCTGAGAAGATTTTCAATCATTTTAATCCAAACTAATGTTCTCAATGGCATGATCCGATATACTTAGTTCATGTCTTTCAGATCCAATATTGCTAATATTCTCACTCTCATAAGGATTGCATGTATCCCGCTTATGGTATTTGTTTTTTTCTCAAACATTGAAAATGCGAGACCGCTTTCAGCCATTATTTTTATTGCTGCCGCATTGACTGATTGGTTGGACGGCTGGGTTGCACGTGAATTTGATCAAACTTCTAAACTGGGTGCTTTCTTAGATCCAGTGGCTGATAAATTGATTGTTTGTATTGCACTATTGATGATCGTGCAATCTGATCCGACGTTGATTAATACCCTCGTTTCAATTGTTATAATCGGAAGAGAGATTTCTATTTCTGCACTCAGAGAGTGGATGGCAGAACTTGGAGAAAGACATCAGGTATCAGTCATTGCTTTTTCAAAATTAAAGACAATATTACAAATGACTGGTCTTGCATGCATGCTATTTCAAGTCCCATTGATTGGAATCGATGTTTATTTGATTGGTATGATTTCATTGATAATAGCAAGTATACTTACCGTTTGGACAATGGTTATTTATATGGCCAAGGCATGGCCATTTCTTCAAGGAGGGATAGACTGAAATGAATCGATTGGTTATATCTACACTGGCATTATTAATTTCATTCAATAGTTTTTCATCATCTGATGAAGACATACGCTTTCTTGAAATTGTTGATTCAGAGTGGCAAAGATCAATCGATGAGAATCCACTATATGCTTCTTACATGGGTGATAAGTCCTCAAACCAAGATTGGCCAGACCTATCTGAGAAGAGCTTAAGAATTAGGCAAAAAAAGACAAGAGATGTTTTAGAAAAAATAAAAAATATCGATACTGAAAAACTCAGTGAAGAGAATAAGCTGAATCATAGATTATTTCTGTATAACTATGAAAGATCTGTCAGAGGACAACAATTTGATTCACATCTCCTTGTATTTGGTCAAAGAGGAGGGATTCAGCTAGAGCATGAAACTGCAGAAAGCTTGGGCTTTATGTCTAGGCAAGACTATTTAGATTGGATTGCTCGTCTTGAAAAGCTTCCAAATTATATTGAGCAACA
>Ga0208410_1000886_pt1 | contig 16498 bp, 25 predicted proteins | sample ETN02SmetaG_3_FD_185787 | JGI IMG/M metagenome (GOLD analysis project Ga0208410, IMG submission 185787) | Marine microbial and viral communities from oxygen minimum zone, Eastern Pacific Ocean - ETNP2014F10-02SV257 (SPAdes) (version 2) | ecosystem: Environmental > Aquatic > Marine > Oceanic ... | reverse complement strand
GTCGTTTTTGCTGTAAGCGAAGTACATCCACGGTCAAAGACAACCATCAAAGAATTTGGTAAGGATAAAAACAAGACACTAGAGGGTGCAGGTATCCTTACATGTGCGTTTGTTATTGGTGGTATACTGTCTTACCTCATAATCGATAAATCTATATACGATTCTCTAAAGGAAACGAATATGAATAACGCGATTTAATCTATATCGAGTATATGGTTTAATTGTGTACCATTTAACCACCCATGATTAGCGGCGTCTCCATATTGTTCACTAACCGTGTTTACATTAGTATTATCATCGTCATCATCGAGTGATAATTCTGCAACAACAGTGGGTGTGTTAATAAAAGTTTCTGCATAACGTGTATTTTCAGGAAGTGTGTCGTCGTTTATTGTATATTGTATAGGCGAGTTCAATGAGCCTTCGTCTTCACCTTCGTCTTCGTACCGAATAAGTAGATTTTCAGTCGCTCCAATAACTCGTGGATCCAACATAGCCATTTCAGTTTCAAGTTCATCTATTTTGTCATACAATTCTTCTTTTCGAGCCATTATTTCTGTCAGATGTTTACGTACAAATGAATTTTCGAGGGTCATATATGTTTCACACAGTTCACCGAACATTTTTTCAAAGTCGGCTATTTCCTGTTCAGAACCATTTTCTTCATAATGTTTTTTGAGATAATCATACGTCCAATCTTCTAAGCGTATTCGATGTAAAGCGCAAAAATGTTGAACCACTTCGTTTTTAAAACCAATGACACGTCGTTTGCGTATTTTAAAATAATACGTCTCTTCATCTACGAGTCCCTTTATTTCGTGTTCTTTACATCGTATTTCTGACCATAACCTATTACATTTATGATTGTTGTAAAAATAATTTATTGTATCTTCGTTTAAACCTGCTATATTTTGGATAGATATGGGTTGTTGAAATACGTTAGGTGTTGATGACACTTTAGATTGGAAAACCGTACGCATGTGGTTGCATATTTGTAGATAATCCCCCTCTTCTATAATATGTACATCTTCACCCGCATGTTTATCTATGAGGGTTTGTATTTCTCGGAGGCTGTTAGAGGCATCCATCATGAAAAATCCATTTCATATTATTAACTTAGGTTTTAAAAATATAAGTTAATAATAAATGTGGAAGCGTTTTAAATCGTGGTTTTTTTCAATAAGCGATGTTAATTTACCCTCGTGGTATAAACCGATTGATCCCACACTCCAGGAATTTTTAAAACAATACCACGTATCTACCGAATCCAGTGGGACCGTGGGCGATGACGACGCTAAAGGTAAGAGAAAAAAGCATCATAAACTCCCTCGCGTCTTGAGACGAAAATACGCAAATTTATGTCCATGTTATGATATCCCATACCAAACGCATCTGGGTTCGTGTACATTACTGAAACGAACACTAGGTTCTAAAATGAAATATTCGACGTCCACAAATGTTATTTTTGTCAACTTTTCAAGGTATAATCTCAAATTATCCGTGACGACTATAGCGACGAGTATAAATGGGTTTTCTTTGGGTGTTATGGGTAATAGCATAGAACTAGACGTGAATAAAACTGAACCACAGACACAATCTATTATTCTCAAACCAATATTATTTAAACATGGTTTTGTTGGAAACGTGAGAGATGATGAACGCATATTAAAGCATTTTTCTCGAAGATCCATTAAAGCGAGTTCAAATAAAGCATATTTAGTGATACCCAAATGTCTAGCGTCATCTACTGTTCAGATAGATCCATGTTCACGGGCATATTATTTGACTATAGACGTGGTGGACGACAAGGGTAACGTTGAACGAACTTTAATGAAAGACATCTTACACCGGTCATGTTACGATGTTATATTTAACGACGAAAATATAGATAAGGATTTTAATGTTATTATATACAGACAATTAAAAGATATTCTCAAAACACTAGAACATGAAGATAATCAAAAGGGGCGCCAGATTCATAAAGTAAAAAAGGAATTAAAATTACACGATGAAAAAATTGCACGCATGTCGGCGAGTGAGCGGCAGAAGTATATAGATGCTTAAACGGATGATTATTATAATAAGTAATGTTAGCATCGTATACTGTATTCACGGGTCAGACGAGTTCTGAAAGTGAACTCAAAAAAGAGCTAGCAAAACTTAAACGAGAGAATGGAAAATTGCGCATACAATTACAACAAAAACGTATGAAATCTACACAAGTTCCGCGTGATAACAATAAAAGTCGAAATACAAATTCGATTGGTCATAATATGGAATTGGTGGGAGAGGATTTTCAGGAATTTATAGATCCAGAATTATTAGAAAATGGAGATGGAACGATCGATTAGATAATATTTTCGCCGCGTATTTTAATGAGGCTTTCATTGATAGTTTTACTTTTAATTGTTGTTGTTCTTGTTTCGATGGTTAAAACGGAACAATATTCAAAGGCTTCTGGGTTTGCTGGATATCACGCACCTTCTAGAAGTATCGTGATAGATGACCCCCAGGAAGATCTTTCAAAATACACAGAGCAAGATGAGAAGATCAGTCTCACGAATGATCAAATGGAGGCGATGATTCTCGCAACAAATAAATACATATCGGAACGAACGAAAATGTGTACCTACATAATTGAAACTATATCTGTTAAAAAATTTAAACCTAAAATTGTAAAAAGTGTCGAGGGGAGTGTACAAGAAGTTATAAACAAAGGGGATGTACCTAAAAAGGATTTATATAAGGCTATGTTCATGGTCGTCAAGCACGGTGGATATTCAATCGGGTTTTCAGTAACAGTAGATTTACAATTCATAGATGACACTAATGTAAAGGTATTGAGTGCTCACACACAACCAATAGATATAGATGAACCTCTAAATAAAGAACCTTATTTAGATAGAGGAACTGGTAAAGTATTTATGGATTATAATACGGTTAAGAAATCTGAGTTAGATTTCCTTAAAAATAATTTACTGTAATTGTAATGATCAGTATAGATGAAATTGCGAAGATCGAAGAGAAAAAGAAGCAATTACTGAAAGATACATACGTATCACTTTATAATCAAGTGTCCAAGAAAATACGCCAGACCGTTGAGATTGGAAATAAACAATTATTTGTAGTCATCCCCGGTTTTATAGTGGGACATCCCACATTTGACCGCAGGAAGGCCACACTATATATAAAACGTCAACTTGAACGTGGTGGGTTTATAGTAAAACATATAAATGATTATGAATTATATATCACGTGGAATATCAAGAAGAAAAAACAAGAAGAATCGGTGTTAGAAGAGGAATTTCCATCATTTATAAACCTGAAAAAAGCTGCAAATAAGTACAGGGGAAAGTGATGCGCGATAATGGTTTTTTTAAAAAATTACATATATCATAAATGGATAATCTAAATATTCTGGTAGAGGCCAAAAAAGAGTATATTGGTCAGTTATGTTTATTAATGGCTCCAGTTATGATAGATGTATTTGATGACATGTACGAAGAAGCAAACAAAATGTCCAAAGGGCGGAAGGTATTAGTGATGTTTCAAAAATTATTGAAAGAAGTACCAAATTGGAGTGATGCTATGTCAAAAACACACTCTGATAATATCACAAACCGATGCGCTTGGTTCAGTGATTTATTGGCGGCTGTTTTCGTCGCCACTACAAAAATTTTATCAGCGGTTCGCTTAAGCTCAGACAACAAAAAATTATCACTTAAACTTCCATCAAATGAAGTGTTTATTCAAATGTGCTATAATAACGCAGCAAAAGATATATACAGGGATCCTTACATATTTCACGAATCCCAAAATGAACATCAGCGTAATGATACTTTATTCGAAAGATTTTCAGTCTGCATAGAAACAACAGTTAAGGAACTCATACCTGTACAAGAAATACTCCAAACATATATTTCTCAAAGAGAATCGGACATAAACATAGGGGGTGATATTGAGGATTCACAAGATCCAGAAATAATAGAAGGGGAATCGATGGAGACACAAGAGGATCCAGGGATGGAACCAGGGATGGAACCAGGGATGGAACCCGGGACGGAACCAGGGATGGAACCAGGGATGGAACCAGGGATGGAACAAGGGATGGAACCAGGGATGGAACCAAGGATGGAACCGGGTGTTGCGCAGGAAACAGAACCTGTGTCCGAGCAAATTCCCGTATCCGAAATGCCCAGTCGTTCTCCATTCGAGGATGAATTTAGAAATATTCGTACATCTCGCATACCTCAGGAAAAGACTTACACGGATTCTACCCAAGAAGATGTATTATTTCCAGATGCAGCGGATGATAGAAGAAAAAAAGTTGGTTATTATTAAATGGAAATAGAAGATTATCTTCGAGATCCCGTTTGGGCAGCTATTATAGCTGGGGGTATAACAGCTGGATACATACACGCAAAGGCGAAGTTAAATAATGAAGGAAAGTTGCAAGTAAGTGCATACGCTAAACCAGCCACACTCGTGGCTATTTTAGTTTTTTTTATAGTAACAAATGGTTTAGGTAAGAGAGAGACTATTTCCACCGAACCATTTTAGTATTCTAACTTAAAGATATAGTCTATTATATAATAACACTAGACCAATGACCTCGGTATCCGCATTTACAGATATGATGGAGCAATTCCTTGTGGAACTGCATAAGACGTTTCCAGAAGAAAAGGGACTCCGCAAATGTAAATCTGCATTTGATTTAATGAAAAGTGCAAATCCTCGGCTTATCGTCGACGGGTTCATGGCTAGTGTTTCACCACACGCAGACAAGCTTACAGCTAAGGATGAAACGTTTTTTATAGAGGAATCAAAGAATATGGATTTTATTAAAGATGTTAATTTGAAGTCTCATTGGGGCAACGCAAAACAAGCTACAAAAGATGCTATTTGGCAATATGTACAAACACTGTATATGTTAGGAACGACTATTCAGCAAATCGACCCCAAAACGCTATCGGTTATAGAAAGCGTAGCATCTAAAATGGCGAACGAATTAGGGGAGAGTGGAGGGGATTTGGATGAAGCTCAACTGCTTAAATCTGTACAGGGCATGTTGGGAGGGATGTTGAAAAAATAAACCTATACTAATATAAATGAGCACTGTATTCGAAGATCCTATGCAGCTTGTAAAAGCCGATAAGGTAACTGAATTTTGGCCAAATAATAGTCAGTCATCAGACGAGCGCATAAATGCAACAGCCCGTTTTATTATATATGCAACGTGTATCATCTATCTAATTAAGAGAGATGCTCGTATATTTGTTTTAGGTGCGACAGTTCTCGGCGTACTATATGTTATGCAAAAATCAAACATGATTAAAGAGGGGGTTGCGAGACCTGTAGCAGTTCGTCCAGTTCGCGGAGGTGCATGTCAAAGACCAACACCAGACAACCCAATGGGGAATGTGTTATTGAGTGATTATAACGATAACCCAGATCGCCCAGCTGCGTGTTATTACCCAACGATTAAGCAGAACGTGAATGCTCACGCTACTGATCGTATTCCATATGGACCAGCTCGCTCTCGTTCCGCCTTGCCCCAATATCAAAGGAATGCATTATCTAGACAGTTTGTATCCAGTCCAGTTACGGATATCCCAGGAGATCAAACTGCATATGCTGAATGGTTGTACGGAGGAAAAAATAGACCAATGTGTCGCTCGGATCCTCGTATGTGCGATCCCGATGCGAGAGGTGTTCAATTAGGTGCATTCGCGGGTCTCGATCCAAATGGGGATAAGAGAAGTGGTATGCATAGGGGGTCTGGTCTTGGTGGTGGACTCACTACTTAAATTTTAGGTTAGTAAATATAAACGCTGATACTCGATTTACTTATAAACAAAATGTTATATAATAGTAAATGGCGTACCAACTTCAACCAGGTTTGAATATTGTTCAACATCCAGCTGTTCCACCCGTGTGCGCGACGGCCGATGTTAATCCTTTACCTCAGCCCACTTCATTAAATTATGGGTCTCGCCCAAACACCGTATTATATGGGACAGCTCCGTACATGGCCGGAAAGGGTAGTCCAGCAGAATTCATTGAAACGAGTGATCAACTTAGACCACAAACAACATCTCAATTTAATAAGAATTTAGTCGAAACTTACAGACGGGGATATTTCCCACTCCAGAATGTTCAATGTAAAGTTCCCCTTCGAACTCGAACATATGAACCATCCAGTACCCGAGCCAATACACAAAATGGTATGTTTTTGCAAAGGTATGGGAATAAAAATGTGTCTAAGTAGTAAGAAAGATGGCTGATCCTATATCTATTTTAGCTATTGCGGGCTTAGTGTACGCTGGTCGTACATTAAGTAAACCACACAAAGAAACTTATGAACCTGAAACGGAAGAACAACCCTTACAAGAAACACCCGATTTTGTTATTCCAGATAGTGACGACACCGTTGTTATACCAAGTAAAAAGGTCGAAATGCCTCAATTCGGGGATATAGCGCCTCAGCAAAAATCGAGCGGTCAGGAGATATTGGAAATGCGAGATCGTATGTTTGATACAGGACGAATGAATAATTTGGCACCTATAGAGAAACAACAAGTTGGACCCGGCCTCGGGGTCGGTAGCGAAATACCAAGTTTTGGCGGTTATCAACAACTATTCCGTGTTAATCCAGTCAACGTGGGGGAATATAAATTAACAACACTTCCAGGTAGAACTGGACCAGGTGGGGATATAACGGGTGGCCGAAGAGGACTTGCGGGACAACTTGGTAATAATAGACCAGAAAAGACTGCATTCCTTCCAGAGAGACTGCCTACTGTCCCAGGACGAGCGCAGGGTATGTCCGGCGTTACACCAAGACAAGAACATGAACGTACAAAGCGTACAACGAATAGGTCCGAAACTGGTTTGAGAACAGACGGTCTTTCGAATGCACCCGCGAAGCGGTTTATACCAATGAGCACCCGTGCACAGGATCCGACACGTAATAAGAAGGATGGTAATGTAGAACAATATCAATACGCGAATCAACCAGCTCCAGGTATACATAGTTTCCATCACGGATACATCAATGCCCCAGGTAGCAAGATTGGAGAAAAGAGAACTTACGGTACACCACACACAGTTCAAGAATTACAGAACTACGGTTTCAGACCAGACGATCGTCGTGGAAAACCAAATAGATCTGGTGGTGCTGGTAGAATGAATGTCAGAGCTGGACCACTTAATCAAGGTGGTTTAGTAACGAGTATGCGTGCCGATTCTAGTAGAATTGACGGTCGTGTGAATGCCGCTAACGGAGCGTGGACACAACAATATGAAAACTCTAAATTCCACCAGTTTAACGCATATAAGGGTATGTATAACCCACACGCGGCTAATATGAATTTGGACTTGGCCAAACACCAACTCCAGAAGAACCCACTCGCGCATAGTCTTTCATAATTGTAATAAAATCAGTATAAGATCGAGATAAACAATCATTAAAATATTATCCATATATTTTAATGAAGGTACATACCTTAGACATAGATAGTGGTGAAAGAGATCCTGTTTTATATCCCAATCCCGCAGACTATGTTGTGAGTTTAAAAAATCCAATTTACGACGTGACTAAAATTTCACTTATATCAGCCCGAATACACGCGAGTCAAATGTTAATCAATGAACGCAATAATACGTTTTCTGTGAATGGGGTAACGACGTCATTACCAAATGATAACTATTCAGGAGCTACACTCGCTTCAGCTATGACTTCGGCTTGTTCAAATATAGCGACAGCTGCGTACGATTCTGGTACGAATGATATCACATTTACAAATTCGTCAACACCATTTACACTCGAATTTTATGGAGGTGTGCGTGGGTATCACACCAATGTACTCGTAGATGGGTACACGACACCACACGATATTTTAGGGTTTTCTGCGAGTAATGTTTCATCCACGAATGTAGGTGGAACACAAACACTAAAAACGGGAGCTATAAATTTACAGGGACCCGATGCGATTATAGTAAAATTAAGTAGTGGTTCTGAAGAATTTAACAAGACTATATTTTCAAAGACCCCCTTTTACACGGGTCGTATCCTGATGTGCGGGGATGTTATTAATTTTTCAGGTGTCGACGACATTGTTGAGCATAATTTTGATTCCGGACCCAGGAATATAACGAGTTTGCGTGTACAATTCTTTTACAGTAGTAATAATCAATTAATTCCATACGATTTTAGAAGTGCAAATCATATACTTAAACTAGCAGTAACGTGTTCTACGAATAAACTAGAGAGTGTTCCTAAAGTTATGAGAGATATGTCTCTCCCACCGCCTATGAAAATCCCCGAATTAGAGGATCCGCATAGATGGGATGCGTTTGTATCTATTTTTGTAATAGTATTAACTGGTCTCATATTATTGATATTTATGAGAAAACCAAAATCTATCGAGTAACGGCGAAGACTGGTGTGCGTGGCTTTTCGACACGTGGAGACAATCTGGAGATACCGAGATAGACGAGAACCGACAACAAGGTAGTGAAGATCGCAGTCAAAGCGTAGTTCGCACCACCATTCTTGTTAACCTTGACGATTTGGTTGATAACCCATCGCACGAGATCCATCCAAGAGAGCGCAGCAGCGAAGCTGAAGCCAGCAACGACGGCGTTGAGGCTTTGAGATTCGAGTTCCTGAGTAACAAGCGTGAGTGTTTCGTCCATTTTTTATACTATTAAAAGATATTTTATTCTGGGAGTAGTTCCTCCTCGACTAATATTTTCTTGTATTCGTTTTTTTCAAATCCTTTCATATCTTTAACTTTTTTGTTAAATTTGCGAGGTTTATTATTTTCACATGAATCAACTAACTGAACATGTGTAATGGTTTGCTCCGAGATAGTGGTTTCTGTGGTGGTGGAATCTGCACACGAATCTGTATCCGTATCCGTTTCAGTTTCGGAAGTATCGCTTCCACACACACTAAAGTGTTTGTAATCAGCGTCGTCCCACCCTGATGGAACTTCGGTAGGATCTAATTCCATTATTATGATAAATGTTTTTTATTTATTGTGTTCTTTCCCAGAAATCATCGTAATTATCATCAGTTAATTCGGAATTATTATCGATGGAATCTTTTATCATTTGTTCTGCCTCATTTTGAGGTACCCACTCGTCCCAAATATCGTAGGATTCGTTTATTTTCAGGAATTTATCATCGTCCCCTGAATAACGTTCAAATTTTAAACCTTCTTCTTTTTCGTTAACAATTTCAAAATCTTCTTCATCACTATCTTCGTCATCATCGTCGTATATTTCCGGGAAAAGGGAACCGGAATGTAGTCCTACTTTGTTCATGGCGCAATATTTAATACAATATTCCATATCTTGGGATAAAATTGTATCACGCCCACACGCTTTTGCGTATTCTCCTGATAATACCAGAGCTTGCTCTAATACGGGTTGAATTATATTAACGGCTGTTTGTTCGATGTCCATTATTGTATAAATAGTATTTTACTGATCCCATTTTCAATGCGAAGTATGTTGTAACTTAGGGCATATACACGCAAGCCGCGGTCTCCGAATCCAGCGTGTGGGTTGATTTTTATTTTGATGTTTTGGTTTTTTATAAAACTGAAGTTTTTCTGTCCAGTTGGGTACCAGCGCTCTGGTTCGAGACTGAAGCTATACGAATAGAAACGTCGGTAAAGGGGTGTTCGTGAATGGTGTATACCACTTTGAACTGCGCGTAGATTTATTAAGCTACCTGTATCTTCGTCCAAAATAGTTTCCCCATCGAGTGTTAATGAAAGGTGATGAAGATTTTCATAATTTATATATCTCGACATAGGAATAGCGCTCGAGTGAGAAGATCCCGTGTTTAGAATTTGTTCGGTGTGGTCCCAATCAAAGGCGGATACCCACCGAGTATTGCTGGGAACTGGTATGACCTTTTGAATCACAAAGAATAGTTCTTTTACAGGGTTTACAAAATTCAGTCTATATGTCGCTTCTGAAAATGTGTTATGGTTATCTTCTCTGGGAAGTGGATCAAATGTATTTTCCTGTATTTGCGTTACTATATAATCAATTTTGTTGCTTTGTAGTTTAGCTCTTTCTGGTTCATCTAAACAGACCATTTCGGCAGTGACTTTGAGACTTTTAATAAGGTTTTTGATTTCGATACCATGTCTGCGTAGATATCCACCAGATGTTTCCTGATAGTGATAACAATCTGCAGAATTCGCCAATTTAAATACGACTTCGACTTCTTGTTTATCTATGGCACATAATGGAATCGCCAATTCTGGATTATTATAGAAATAGAATGGAATGTCTACAAAATATTTAGTATCTACAGTGGCATATGGGAGATATCCCAATATATCCGAACCATTAACTTTAGATCCAGATAATTCACCTGGTGGTTTTCCTATTAGGGTAGCTAATGGGGTCTGGTTTGTTTGTGTTATGTACAGTTCGCTATAAATTTGTAGAAAGTTTCGCGGTATGCGTTGTATTAATTGACCACCAATAAAAAGCTCTACATACTCAAACATGGCGTGTCCAATTGATTCGTTATACCTAGTCCCATCTGTACCTCCCACCAAGGATTGGTTTATGGGTGATAATTCAATTTTAAAACTTAATGTTTTTAAGAGATCCCCTTGATTTTGTGGAATCGTACAACGTAAATTATTTCCAAATTCTACTTCACCATCTACGTCAAGATCAACAAAGAACGTAGAAAAATTTGTATGTTTTTTGAAATTCTTTATAAAATACGTATACTCTGGGTCTTCTGTAAAGAATATGTCTTGTGGGCCTGATGTTGCGAGTTGTACTCTACCGGCCATTACTATTATTACTACCTAAAATTTTAAACCACCTAGACCGCTTTCTATTCTTAAAACGTTATAATTTACGGCGTAAACCCTAACAGTGTTACCACTTGAATTGGCGAGTTCCATTTCAAGTAGTTTATGAGAAACTCGACTCATATTTACTTGTCCTGTCGGTCTATATGTTTCCGGTTTAAGAGAAAAACTATATAACCCAAATCTGGAGTTGGTATCTGGGTATCCGGTATGATATTTAAGAGGTTGTTCATTTTCTAACATCATATAATCTGCATCTATAACGGTATTATTGTTGAATTTTAACGTAACGTTATTAATTTTTGTATGTTCATCTATTCCCCCGTCTTTAATAGCTATGAAATACATCTCTTTGACCGGGTTTTTAAAATTCACCATGATTGCCTTTTTAGATTCTCCCGACTCCATACGAAATTGTGATTTTTGAACTTGTGTTATCACATATTCGATGGGTCTCGTGAGCATGAAATTACGTTCATCTTCTGTTATATAAAAGAAATCCGTTATCAGGGACAGATTTTTCATAGTAGACGCAACATTCGATGGGGGTGTAGATGCAGTACCACCCGAATAGGATATAGATACATCCTTTAGTGGTTTGAATTTAACCCGAATTTCCACGAGTTGTTTCGTGAGTGCATGTACAGGTAAAGCTAAACTCGGGTGTCGGAAAAAATAGAAGGGTAGGAGTACATTATATGTAAATTCGGTACCAACCGTTATATATTGGTCATGTCCCGTTAAAAAATAGAGTGTTTGATTTGTGTCGTCTGTTGTATTATGGAGCTGGTCGTACATATATATGTATTCACCGGTGAGACGCTGTATAGTTTGACCACCAATAGATAGATCTATGTAGTCTATTATACGAGTACCTATAGATTTATTAAATCGTGCATTTGTCCCAGACGGATGTGTTAGGGTGAATCGAAGCATCATACTTCTAATGAGATCTCCTTTATTATTGGGTATACGACATTCTAAAATATTATCGAAGTCGACCGTACCGTCAAATGGTGTTTCTATTGACTCTGCTGCGAATCGAGTATGCCGTCTGAAGTTCATCAAGAAATACGAGAATTGAGGTTCTCCCGTGAGCCATTTATCAGGAATTCCTTTAGTAGCTAGATTTAAACGTCCGGCCATTCTTACTATTCGTGAGTAAAATTTTGTGAATTAAAACGACGCTATATTTTAGATGAATCTTCAATTACGAAAATTCAAACCTGAACGAATGGCAGACGATAAAGTTTGTGTATTTATAGGTAAACGTAATACTGGTAAATCTACTCTGGTAACGGATATTCTGTTTCATAAGAAACATCTACCAGCGGGCGTTGTTATGTCGGCAACAGAGGAGGGGAATCATTATTATCAACAATACGTTCCAGATTTATTCATATACGGGGATTATGATAGAGAGGCTATAGAACGAGTATTAGAAAGACAGAGAAAACTTATAGGTTCAGGAAAGACACAGAATAGTGGAGCATTTTTACTTTTAGATGATTGTATGTATGATTCTAAATTCATGAAAGATACATGTATTAGACAGTGTTTTATGAATGGAAGACATTGGAAAATATTCTTTATGCTTACTATGCAATATTGTATGGACCTTCCACCCGCTTTACGCGCAAATGTAGACTATGTTTTTATTTTACGCGAGAACATAATACAAAATCGAGAAAAGCTCTATAAGAGCTTCATGGGGATTTTTCCTTCTTTTCATCTGTTTAATCAGGTGATGGATGCTTGTACGGAAAACTATGAATGTCTTGTACTTGACAACACTTCAAAATCAAATAGAATTGAGGACTGTGTATTTTGGTATAAAGCGAGTGTACGTAAAAATTTTAAGGTCGGTGCACCTCAATTCTGGCAAACGCATAAAAAGATGTTTAATCCAAAACACGATAATATGAAAAAAGGAAACCTTAAGTCAGCGGCAAAGAATACAAATTTTACTATAACTAAAAAGAAATGACACTTGTTCGAGAGTTAATTAAAAGACAAATTAGGAAAGTACACGCGTTACCCACAATCTCGTTGAAATTACCCGAAGAGTTATTATTTCCACATACGAGATTACCCTCAGAAATTGCAGACGATTCCACTTTTAGTCATGGGTATTCATTTTATATAGATGTAAACCACGAAAAAACCCAGATTCGCGTCAACGATACCATGACTGCACGGGAGAGAGATCATATTTTACCAAAATACAGGCGGATGTTAAGAGAAATACATCCAAATTACGACGTGATAACTACAGGACGAAGCGCGTAAATGTTTTTTGGGAAAAAAGTTAGATACTATTAAATGACCGATGTACACACACTAAATTTAGCTGATTCGGGTGATGGTATGGTGTCGTTAAATAACCCATCGACATCGTTTATTCCAAATACCTCGCAGAATTTCCCGGAAAAAAATATAAGTGAAAATAAACAGACAATGGACTCTACACCAATTTCGGATATTATGGGCCAGACACAAGAACCACTGGAACCACCAATGATGGCCGCCGATCCACGCATGGTTCAATCTCAAATGCAGGCGCCAATGATGGCTTTGCAACAACCAGTTCAACAACAAGCACAAACAGAAGAAAAGAAGAGTACAGGAAACCCCCTCAACCTCACAGACGAGCAATTGCAACTTGTTTTAATTGCTGTGTGTACTGGCGCGGCTATCAGTAAACCAGTTCAGGAGAAGTTGGCGAATTTTGTACCCCAATTTTTGAACGCGAATGGTAATAGAAGCATGGTTGGACTTGCATCTACCGGTGTTGTCGCGGCCGCTATGTTTTACATTGTTAAGCGATACGTATAAATATCATAGTTAAATTGTATTAATATCAATATTAATAAGAAATTCTCAGTTCTTATTTATATAAAATATATACTTATAGTAATAATGCCTGTTAGTAGTTCGCGGCGAATAGGTGGATCAATGACGGTGCCCAGGTTTACAATGGGTAGTTTCAGATCGGGATTTTATAATACCGACGAGGTTAATCGAGGACGGCGGCAAGGACAACGACAAAGCAGACAACGTACCATGAACGAACGTCGCGGTATTTTAAGATATATTCCCAATTCTAATTCTAATTCTAATTCCAATTCGAATAACAATAACAAAAACAAAAACAAAAACAAAAACAATACAAAAAACAAGAATGTCATGGCGTGGTTTAATAACGAAATGTATCCAGGAAAAAAGAATATGATTCCAGCCAGTAAACGCGTGTATTTAGAGTCGAATATTGGCAGTAATGGTAAAGTAAAACACGTATATAATAAACGCGCTTTAAAGATTATTAAGGGTGTGGCGAAGAAGAGCGGTAAAACGCCACAAAGTCCCATAACTCGAATTCCGTTTACGAAGAAAGACATTAAGAAGTATCACAGTAAATAAATTAGACACCAGTAGACCCAAATCCACCACCACCTCGCTCGGTTTCTTCTAATAATTCCAATTCATGAATTTCTGGAGTCGCACACTTTTCGAGTACGAGTTGTGCGATTCTATCACCCTTTTCAATCACGAATTTATCCTTTCCGTGATTGAATAACAATACCTTAATTTCACCAGTATAGTCGGGGTCTATGACCCCCGCTCCTACATTGATTCCTTTCTTAACAGCGAGCCCAGATCGAGGAGCGACGCGTCCATACACTCCATCAGGGAAACTTGTCGAAATACCGGTACCAATGAGTTCACGTTCATTCGGTTCAATGATATAATCTACATTTGAATATAAATCATACCCCACAGCGTCTTTGGAACCTCGAGTGGGAATGATCGCGTCATATGCTAATTTTTTCACACAAAGTTTATTCATTTCTCTTATAAATTTGTATATACCATATTCTTTATTTGTATTTATTATATTTTGTAATTGTAGAATGCTCTTATCACTTCCATCTATATGTTCCTCGTGTAGCTGTTGTTGCTGCCTTTTAATGGTCCTTAGTATGAGGAACTAATTTTTTATATTTTGTAATTGTATAATAAACAACATGGAAGGTAAGAAAAAGAATAATGGATCTACGATTTCTTTGATTATCTTTTTAATCTTGTGCTTATTGGGTGTATCTATGTTATACTTTCGCGCGACTGGAACACTTTTGTATTAAAGATTAGGATGTACTATAAATAAATGATCCGAGATTTATGTAATCATATTTACAAGACTCTCGGACCAGGGTTTAGTGAGAGGGTCTATCATAACGCGATGGAAGTTATGTTGAGACAGAAGGGGATTAATTACGAAACAGAGAGAATAGTTCCTATTGTATTCGAAGGACATACAATAGGAAATGTTCGAGCGGATATAATTATTGATGGGACGATTGTTTTAGAATTCAAGGCTATAAAATCACTCACAGATGTTATGGAGTTGCAGGCGCACAATTATCTAAACCTGTTGAATTTGAATGAGGCGTATCTTGTAAATTTTCCACCGTGGCCGAACCTTCCCGTTGAGATTCGCAAAATTGTGCGAAATACATAAACGGGATCATATTATATATAAATTTCCATTGTTCTCTCGACTGTTTATAATACTCTTCGGGATTTGATAATCCATCTTTTATAATCTCCTGAATTTTGTCTGTATGAAATTTTATATCATTTAGACAAGATTGATAATATTTATCCATGTACATTTTTAGAATTATATCTTTATACTTCCTTTACGACCTTACTCCAATTTTCTATATATCTACGATATTCGCCCATGTCGTGATCGGACACACCTTGGGTTATTCTTAGTGGGTTTTGTACCATATTCATACATCCTGTTTTAAACTGTTTCCATGGACCGGGGTTTTTAGTGATTTTATCACCGTCTTTATTTATATGGAATAAATCACCTACATGTTTATACCTCATCCACGCTGGAGGGATTCTGGGTACTATATCTCTATCATTAACGAAACGATACATGGTATGATTTTTATTAAATAATTTACCCCATTTATTCGTTCCAATTCGAGGACATCCATAGTTATAACATATACTCCCATCTATACGCGATGCACAAATTCCACTCATGGCCCCACCTAAAGAGTGTCCACACGTGTAAACTTGTTTATTCTTACCATTTTCTTTTAACCATTTAGTTATGGGTTTCCATAAAGTATCAACTTCATCTTTAAATCCCCGATGAATTCTTGCATCGAGACCTTCTGGTCCATCCTTCACTGGGAATACTTTTAAATCCGCCTGGACATCATTAAATGTATCGGGTTCTGTACCCCTAAACGCAAATATTATAGAGTCGCTGTCTGTTAAACCATAACATTGCGCGCCATCTATATCGAAATATTTAACATCGTAATTATATCCACGATTTTGGATTTCTTTTCGAAATTCCTTTTCAGATTTCTTGTATGCCATTTCTGAAAGTAACGCAAAATGAGCGCCATTGTCATAACTAAACGTTTTTGTAAGCTTCATATATGTATATAAATATTAGATTGTTGGGATATATTCCCACATCAAATCATTGCATATTTTTTTCCAAATGACATCTTGCTGATAAAGCTTTTCCTTACTTTTTAAGAGGGGGAAATATCGAAGATACGAGTCTTCTGATAATAATTCACAGAATTTGTAGAGAACGTAACTATAGGATA
>Ga0208410_1000885_pt1 | contig 16506 bp, 11 predicted proteins | sample ETN02SmetaG_3_FD_185787 | JGI IMG/M metagenome (GOLD analysis project Ga0208410, IMG submission 185787) | Marine microbial and viral communities from oxygen minimum zone, Eastern Pacific Ocean - ETNP2014F10-02SV257 (SPAdes) (version 2) | ecosystem: Environmental > Aquatic > Marine > Oceanic ... | reverse complement strand
AACGCGAGAAGCCCGAAATTGCAAGCGCCGCGACGCAGACGACGGCGATAACGCCGTACGCGAACGAACGTGGTCGCTTCGAAGACGATCGGACGCCCAGGAGAGGGTTCTCCTCGTCCTTAACGGGGACGGCGCCGTACACCATCGTCGGTGTCACGCCGAGGAGTGTGCTGACAAGGCTCTACAGTTGAGGTGTGCATCCTCATTCACTCGATTTTGATTCACAGGAAGTTCAAGCTTGGGAGGTCGGCCATCGAGGGGACTTTCCAGGCGTAATAAAAGGTCGCGGTCGCGGCCGTCGGTCGGTACGCGTTGGGAGGGGGTTTCCGCGCGGGCTCGAACGATTGGTGAGGTGATTGATAGATTGATTGACGCGAAAAAGACAGAGCGGCGACCGAACGAATGCATGCATGCATCGCGTGCGTTCATCGAAATACAATGAAATGAATTGAATTGAATACATACATGCATACACCGCGGGTCGATGGACGAATGCGCGCGTCACGGGACGCGCTCGACGGAGACGACGAAACGCAACGCGTCGCCCGGTTTGATGAACCTACCGGACCCTCGATCGCCGTACGCGAGATCGGCGGGACAGAAGAGTTCCCACTCGTCCCCCTCGCGCATGAGACGCATCGCCTCGCGCCAGGCGAGGATCACCTGACGAGGCGCGAAGGCGAGCGGTTTCCCGCGTCGACGAGACGAATCAAACTCCGTCGTCTCGTCGGCGAGCGTGCCGACGTAGTGACACTCGCACACGGTGTCCATCTTGATGTTTCCAGGACCGGTCCCGGTTCGTAAAACGCGATACATCAATCCAGACTCGAGCGTCGTCACGTCGTCGCGCGCGGATTTCGATTCCAGCCAACACCTGTCGCCGGGCGTCGTCGCGTTCGGACCCGCGGCCCATCTCGAAAGCGTCAGCGTCACCGCATCCGACTCCGATCGCACGATGGCGTCGAGAATGTCATCGAAAGTCGCCGCTCGCGCGTCCTCTCCGTTCACCGCTCGCACGACGTCGCCCCTCGCCACGCCGTCGGTTCGCGCCGCGTTCGACCCATCCGCCACGTTCGCCACGAACGCGCCGACGTCACCGCGTCCAGCCTCGAGCGTGAGCCCGAGCGGTTTATCGATCGTCAGCGTCGTCGTCTCGCGCGTCGTCGTCTCGCGCGTCTCCCCCATCGCGCGCGGTCTCGTCGTCGGTCGTCTCGCGACGAATCCCACGGATTCCCGTCGACGGATTCCCATCCACGGCGTCGCGCGCGACGGCGTGGAACGAGACGAGACGACGGTCGACACCATCAGTCGTCCGCGCGCGTCGCGCTCGATCGCTCGCGCGCCGCGGAGTGACGTCGAGCGCGCGATGAGATGGATGAACCTCATTCGTCGTCGCGCGAGCGATCGCTCGATCGCGCGCGAGCGCGGACGCGCGGAGGCGAATCATGGCGCGAGACGCGGATGAGTACGACGAGGATGATTACGACGACGTCGACGAGGAAGCCGAGGAGGCGCGCGAGGCTGGAGGCGACGACGACGACGAGGATTACGACGCGGACGAGGACGCGGGGATGAAGAACGCGATGAAAAAACGCGCGGGGACGAGCGCGCGGGGACGCTCGACCGCGTCGGGTGGGGTGACGAAGACGCGCGTCGTCGACGCCGACGACGCGGGGGCGCGCGATCGCGACGATGACGATGATTACGACGCGGAAGAGGATGACTACGACGAGGAGGAGGAGGACGACGACGGGGACGATTACGACGAGGACGAAGATTTGGAGGATGAATACGACGAGACGACGGGTCAGAAGAAGCGAAGAGGGAAGAAAAAAGGTGGTCAGAGCGAGGCGATGGTGACGGTGGGGGCGGTGGTGATGCCGACGAGGAGAGACGGGCCCGGCGGGGTGACGGTGGCGTCGGTGAACGCCGAGGACGCGTTGGGACGCGCGGCGCGGACGCGAGGGGGGGGTGGATTCGCGTACGGGGTGGCGAGCACGACGCCGGAGACTGGTGAGATTCTCAAGTTTACGTCCATCCTGCACAACGCGCGAGACGGACGGACGTACGAGGCGGTGTTCGGGACGCGAGAGGACGCGGACGCCGCCGCGGCGGACGCCAAGACGCCGATCAAGGGAGGGGCGAGGACGGACGCGAGCGAGGACGAGGACGCGGAGGATGACGATGAGGATGAATACGGGACCGATGATGAAGACGATGACGCGATGTGGTTCGCGAAAGTGGATGAGAACGTGCCGTTCGAGAGGTACGACGCGCTTCAACCGACGCTGAGCGAGGACGAGGACGAGGACGAGACGGCGGCCGCCGACGACGATGGCGTGCGACCGAGCGTGGAGGTCGGCGAACCCGAGGGACGAATGAAGCCGAAGAGAGGCGAGAGTGGGCTCGAACACGGTGAGTGGGAGCGAGGCGTGTTTTGGGGCGCGGATTCCGACGAGGACGAGGAGGTTCGACTCGCCGCCGCGGGCATCGACGCCATCGGCGCGTTCAAGAAACCGCGTCGTGACGACGATGAGGGCGCGGACGCGCGTGGGACGACGGATGTCGTCGTATCGCAAAGCGTCTCGGACGCCGGGGCGCGCGCGAGGTGGGGAGAGATCGCCGGGACGTCCTCGAGCGAGCGTTCCAACGACGAAGTCTCGGATTACATGCGACACCTCTCGCTGTACGGGGTGGCGGCCAAGGAGGCGGAGAAACCCACCGACGGGAGCGACGCGAGGATGACCGAGGCGACAGAGGAGGGTTCGTACTCTGGCGCCGTTCTTCCCATGCGAAACTACGATTTAGCGAATGGACGATGGTTGGACGACATCGCGTGGGAAGGGAAACCCGAGCGCGTCATCGATCCGCATCGCAAGTACATCCTTCCCAAGGTGATGGTGAACCCGAACGATCCAAACTTGGTGTTGCAGTTCAAGGGAGATTTAGAGGCGACCGTCTGGAAATGGGCGAACGCGATGATGGCGCCGAGCTGGGATCTCGATCCCGTCGAGGATTTCGACGCCGCGTTGAACATTAGCATCGACGACAAGTACAAGGAGGAGGTCGAACAGACGGTCGACACGGGCGAACGTCCGCCGAGACAAGGGAGATTGGACGGTATCCAACATGCTGAGTTTTTCCTCACGTCGGTACCGCATCTCGTTCGCGATCCCGTGAATGATTATCCCGCGCCAAAGGCGATTTTACGACCGCCCACCGTGCTCCCGAAGCACGCCTCGTCTTCGGTGAAAGTCAAGCTCGCGGGCGCGGAGCTCGAGACGTTCAAGGTGTGCATCAAATCGCTCAATTTACACAGCGCCGTGATCAATCTCAAGGTTCGCGGCACGGACACCGTCGCGAGCGTCATTCCGCGCATTCGCAAGCGATGGACGGATTTAGAGGGACCGATTCACTTGTACTATCCGGGAAGCCCCGATCCCAAGAAGCCTTTGCACGAAGAGATGACGCTCACCGATGCCGGTTTGCAGGCGCAGGTTGGCTTGCCCATCATTTACCTCATCGCGCCGAAGATTACGTTCATCAGCGAACAGGAGGCGTTGGCGCCCCTCGCGTCGGACGCCGTGCTCGCGCCTCCGGGCGCGTACAAGAAGCCCTCCGACCTGTCCGCGAGAACCGGAACGCTCATGCTCGTCGAGTACACGGAAGCGCGACCGCCGCTCATCGCCAAACCGGGCATGGGCGCGAAGAAGGTTGTGTACTATCGCAGAAAGACATTGGGCGATCAAGGCGCTCGTCCGTACGCCAACACGACCACCACAGTGATCGATCTCAAGCCGAACGCACCGTCGCCGTTCCTCGGCGAACTTCCGCCCGGACAAGGCGTCACGGCATTAGAGACGTCCATGTTCAGAGCGCCGTTGTTCCAACAACCGAAATCGGACAATTACGTCGACTTCTTACTCATTCGAGCGCCGAACGGACGGATGACGCTTCGCGAGGCGCCGTCGCTTCACCTCGCCGGACAGCAAGAGCCACACATCGAGGTTCCCGGTCCGGGAAGCGACATGCTGAAGGATTTCGAAGAGCGTCTTGTGAACGCCACGGTGCTCAGGCACTTTTTGAACCTTCAAGCGCGAGGCGAGGTGGAGCCGGGGACGATGCCGACGGTCAAGTCGAGCGACATCGCCGCCACGCTTTCGCACGTCATGTCCGTGCGAGAGGTTCGCCGAAAAATTCGTTCAAAAATATGTGCACCTCGCCGTGGGGTCAACGCAAACGAAGACGAGTTCATCTTGAACCCTTCGTACCGATTCGAGCACGAAAAGGAGGTTCAACGCATGGCTACGCCCGAGGAGGTGTGCGCGTACGAGTCCTACCGTCACTCGGTTGCGTTCTTGTGCAAAGATCGCGATCGCGACGAACAAGAGCGCATTTTGCGTCTCTCATCTCTCACGCTTCAACAGTTGAAGAACGCCGTCACCATTCTCGTGCGTCACAGCGAAGGCAAGCGCAAACGCCAGTTGGAAAACTTGGAGTTGTGGTTACAAATTCAGCCGTGGGCGCAAACGCACGAGTTCCTTCAGGCTGCGCAGGGTAACAAGGGCATTTTGCACCTGGAGACGTCGAGACGAATTCAAAGACTCACGGGTAAATTTTTCAACTACATTCGACGCATGACGGTGCCGGATCCGCCCGAGGATCGACGTCCCAGACGCGAACCGGGTACGGTGACGGGTACGAATGCCGATCTTCGTAAGTTGACGATGCCTCAAGCGCAAAGAATTCTCGAAAATTTCGGCGTAGAAAAAGAAGTCATTCTACAACTCGAACGTTGGAAGCGAATCGGTTTGATTCGTGAGCTTTCCGGCGCCGCGACCGCCGATGGAAGTAACCAGCACGCGGGTATGGCTCGTTTCGCGCGTCGTCTGCGGGTAAGCGAAGCCCAGCAGCTCACGGAAATCAAAGAAAACTCCAGCTTGCTCTTCAAGAGACAGATGAAGGAGTACTCGCAGCGACGCGTCAAGCACAAGGATTCGTCCAGCGACGAAAGCGACGACGATGACGACGATGACGACGAGGAATCTAGCGATAGTGAAAGCGAAAGCGATTCTCTGGCGGACGAGCTCGAGAAGCAACTCGCGGAAAAGGCTGAGGGTGACGGTCCCAACGAAGAAGACGAACGCGCCGAGCTCGAGGCGTTGCGTTCCGCGCTCACGGATGGCGCACCGATCGAGCCAACCGTGGATCCGATGAAGGCGTTGGCTCAGGGTATTCTGGTGCCGGGTAAAACGCTCAAGCTCAAGAGAGTGACGACGCATATCTTCCCCGATGGACGATCCGCAAAGGTTGAAGACGACATCACCGAGTATGCCGGAACCGCGTGGCTCGCAGCGCGCGCACAGGGCGTCGAAGCCGCCAATGCGGCGACGACGGCGGCGCTCGTCGAGTGCGGTCAGGACAAGCCGCCTCCGCCGCCAAAAGAAGCGCTCGAAAAGAAGGAACTCGACGAGGAAGAGACCGGTCTCACGCCGGAAGCGAAGGCGCGCTACGAGATGCTTCGTCGACGTAAGCGTGCGAAGGAGCGTGTTCGCCGCGCGGAGGAGAAGATGAAGCGCTTGCAAGCCATGGGGGTCACCGACGAAGGCGCCAATCTCGCCGACGCGGAAAAGTCACCTGGACTCGCCATCAAATCTCCCACTTCCGTGCCCGCGATGCCGGGTGGTCTTAAGATCAAGGTTGGCGTGAGCAAGCGCACCATGAAGAGAGTCTTCAGCTCTGGCGCGACGCCGGAGAAGAAATCCAATCTCGGACGCAAGATGCCGTGGGACAAGGTGCTCATAAAAGTCACGGAGAGCGCGATGAAACACGGCACGTACGGTCAAGTTTTCACACCACCGGTGACGCTGGCGGATTACGCGCAATTTGTCGATCAACCGATGGATCTGAGCTCGATCATGGCACGTCTGCGCGAGGGCTTGTACGATAACCCGAGCGACTGGGCCTCGGACGTCTCGCTCATCGCCACGAACGCGAAGGCGTATCACATGAGCGATCGTGCCGTGCAAATGCGCCTCGATTGGGTTCCGGGAATGGCGGCCGACATGTGTAACTACATGGCTGACCTCACGAAGAAGCACGAGGCGGACATCAAGTCTGGATTCTCCGACTTTTCGGCTGACGAGTTGCGAGTGACGCGACCAGGCGGTCCCGCTCCCGCGCAACCCGCCGCGGAACCCGCCGCGGCGGCGCCCGCGGAACCCGCCGCGGCGCCAAAGACGCTTCCGAAGCTCAAATTTTCTTTCGGAAAGAAGAAGGAATGATCACGTTGACGATACAGAGAATTGTGAAATCCATACACACACATGTTTTGGTAGTAAATCATCATCTTTTTACACGCGCTACGCGACTCGAGCGCGCAAACGAGGGGACGAGAAAACCGAGTTACGCGCTTAATCCGTTCCCGGCGGCCACGATAACTGTTGTCCGCCCAAGACGTGCACGTGAAGGTGATACACGCTCTGACAACCCTCGACGCCGTCGTTGATGACGCACCGATACCCCGCGTCGAGTTTCTCCTGCTTCGCCACCACCGACGCCGTGTACATCAAATGTCCCAACAACATCTTGTGATCCTCCGTCGCCCTGGACAATCGCGTCAATCCCGCCCTGATTTTCGGAATGACCAAAAAGTGCGTCTTCGCCTGCGGCGCAATGTCCCGAAATGCCAACGCCAACTCATCCTCGTAAATCACCGTCGCCGGAATCTCCTTGGAGATGATCTTATCGAAGATGGTGCGCTCATCCTTATCGTCCAATCCCTTCAGGTGTGCCTCCTGCGCCTTGAGCACCTCGTCGTTCGTCGACGCTTTCGTCGCCATGGTCGATCGGCGCGCGATGAATTCCCCGCCTCGTCTCGCTCGCGCGCCGCTCCCGCCTCTCGCGATCGATCTCGCGAACGCGCACGCTTTCCTCGTCGCGAACAGTTTCACCGTCGCGCTCGATGCCATGCGCGCGCGAGCGTGTGACGGGCGCGCGCGCGTTCGATCGTCGTCTCGGTGGTTGACGCGCCCTCGCGCCGTGATTCGTGTCGGGACTCACACGCGCGCGCACACCGCGCGAACGCGCGCGACGAACGCGCGAATCGACGGAGAGACGCGAGGTGCGTCGCTCGCGAGACGCGCGCGAGGATTCGATGGCGCGAGACGCGCGCGCACCGGTGTCAATAATCCTAACGACGGGGACGGCTCCTCACGTCCGACCGTTCGTCTTGTAGCGCACCGACATCGACCGCGGGATTAGGCCCCCGCGCCGCGTTGGGTGGTCTTCATCACCCTTCGCGTCGATTCGCGCGTTCGGTCGCTCGCCGACGCGGATCGACGCGGTGGCGGGACATCTCTCTCTTTCGCTTTTTCTCTCCTCTGTGTTTCGGGTTTCGGCGTCGGCGCCGAGGGACGGACGCGCGGTTCGCGATGACTGACGGTCGGAGACGGTGCGTCGCGCGACGCGCGCGATTATTTCATTCGACGCAGGTGCGGGTTCTCTCCGTTGGATCAGTTCGCGCGCGGAGACGGAATGCGGGACGCCGACGCGTCGGCGGACGCCGACGAGAGCGAGAGCGACGACGACCGAGGGTTGCGCAAGCAAGCGCTCGCGGTGGACGGTGAACCGGATTACTCCACCGGACCGCCCATGGATGGATTCGAGTACCTTCGTCGCGTCGCGTTCGAGGCGAAACAGACGCCGGACATCATGCGAGCGACGAATTTAGATCTGAGTGCGTTCGAGGCGGGCGAGGCGGCGGTTTCTTCGACGCGCGAGGACGAGGAGATTGAGTACGCGCCGCCCTCGTGGGCGACGGCCGATCGAGAGTGGGTGCGCCGAACGGTCGGTGATTTTAGTGAGCTACGCGTGCGCGTGTCGCGCGCGATCGCGGGGAGATTGTCGACCTCGCGCGGGGCGTATCCGTCCAACGGCGACAAGCGCGCGTGGGAACGCGCGTGCGAGGACGAAACCGAACCCTCACTCGGCGCCGTGCTCGTCATGGACGCCGTGGTGTGCGCACATTTGCTCAGGTACACGGCTAGAGGGTTGTTACTGTACGATTTCGACGGCGACGTGGACGTGGATGATCTCATCAGACGTCTTCGATGGTTTCACGCGTTGAGCGCGCGCGTCGAACTTCCTCTCGACGCCGACACAGAGGCATCCGTCCGATCGGCGATGAAAGGCGTGGCACGAGGCCGACTGTCTCTACGCTCCGCGGACGACGAGTTGCTTCCGCACCTGAATCTCGCCATCGCGATAGGCGGTGGCTATTTCAAGCAATGGCGAGGCGCGTGACAAACGACGCCAAAAATACACGACGGGCGAGTGACGAACGACGACATTGGGAGCCACGACGAGGGAAAAAAACCACGGATGATTTTGTTTGACGCCGTAGAGCGAGGATCGATCGATGATTTCGACGCGGCGCTCGTCGCGGGACGAATCGACGAGACGCGCGACGGTGAAGACGTGTTGATGTTTGCCGCGCGTCGAAGAGACGAGGAGATGGTCAAACACTTGCTTCGCCGAGGCGCGAATTCGCGCTTCTGCAACTCGAACGGCGACACGGCGCTTCACCTGGCGTGTCTGAACGGGCAGGCGACGGTGGTCGAGGACTTGCTCGCGCACGGCGCGGACATGGAGGCGCGAGGCGCGCAGGCGAATCGACCGATTCATCTCGCCTGCGCGGGCGGGTACGAAGACGTCGTCGGCGCGCTCGTGCTCCGAGGATGCGTCCTGAGCGCGCAAAACGCGAACGGCGCACTGCCGAGCACGCTATGTTCGAACCTCGAGATCAAAGCGCTCGTGAGCGATATCGAGAGAGAGGGCGAGAGCGCGCGCGAACGGTTCAGAGTGAAGACGGCGTCTCGACTCGCTGCCGACGCCGCGAGGGCGCGAGAAGAGGAGCGGCGCGCGCTCAAAGAGTGCGCGCGCGAGCGCCGCGAGGAGGAAGAGAAACGCGCGGAGCGTGAAAGAATCCAAGTGGAGGAGCACCAGCGCGTTCTCGACGACAACGAGGCGTTGCGACGAACGTTGGAGGAGATCGAGGCAAAGGAGCGCGAACGCGCGCTCCTCGAGGAGAAGAAGAGGGCGAAAAAAACAAAATCCACCGCGGGGAAAAAGAAGGGCGCGGTCGCGACGAAAAAGAAGACGTAGCGATAGAACATTGTAGAACATTGTAGTAACGATAGGCACGCACACGTGTGTAAAGGTATTGGTCGTCGATCGCATGCAGTCGTTACATTCGCGGAAGGTGCGAGAAGAGCACGGACACCGTCGACGCGAATTGCGCCGGCGTCTTCGCGGCGCACAGCGAGGCTCTCCACTTCTCCCGAAAGTTTTCCCACGTCTTGTTTCTGCTCAGATACAATCTGTTGACGGTCAATTCAAAGTTCCAAGTCATCAGACGCAATTCCGCGAACGAGGTCCACGTCTGACACTGTCTCATGAGCGCGCCAACGAGGTCAACCATCCACGCCTGTCGTCTCCAGTGGTCCGAGGAGATTTTCAAAAACCGTAACATCTCCGAGCGAACCTGAACGAGTGTCGGGTGATCTCTGATCGTGTCGTTGGTCAAGTACGTGTATCCATTGGACGATTCGCATCGCGTCTCGAGACGTCGAAGCGCCTCGAGGCGGGTCTCGCCGTTGACCCTCGGCGGAGACCGACGCTCGTCGTTCTCGTGACGCGCGTCCGCGACGTGTTTGCGAAAATTTGATTGTCTCAACACGATGCTCACGAGTGCCGTGATTGTCGCCAGCCGCATTCTGGGATTGAGTTGGAAGTAGTCAACTCGCGCCAACAACGCGCTCGCTCGAAAGCCGGCGAGCTTGACGTCCATCTTGTACGCCACGGATTCGATCAAGTTTCGCGTGATGTCCGGCCACGAGTGCACGTGAAGTGGGGACTCGTACCTCGATAAACGTTTCACTCGCGCGTCGTCCTCGTTCGATCGCACTTCGATGACGATGTCGCGCATGATTTCCGCCGTCGGAATGATTTGCGCGGTGAGCGCGCAGTGCACGTCGCGAAACAGCGCCCACGACATTTGGGACGGCGGAGACATCAGCGCTCGCATGAACGCGTCGAACGCGACGACGGGCGCGTTCAATAAATCCGTGTGCGTCGCATAAAACTGCCACGCCGTGATCGCCTCTTCGATCAAGCTCGCGTCCGCGCCGAACGTCGAGCTCGCCGCCGAGACGTGCCGCGTCCACTCCTCGCGATCGGCGCGCTCGAGCCCCATCTCGATCGTTCGACGCGCGGGCGCATCCGCGCACGTCGCGCACTCGGGCTCACCGTATATCCTCATCAAGTCCTCTTCGTTCACGTCGACGACGTCGGTGTGCGGACACATGACGAATTCATCCCTCGCGTCTCGCGTCGCGTCGTCGACGCACGGTTTTCGAGTCAACGCCGCGACGAATTGCGCCGACCGACGTCGCAGATGAACCATCTCGCGCAGACACATATCACGCAGCGTCTCCTTGCACGCCAACACGTCGCGCTCGGTGTAACTCGTCCACGTCTCCCCGTCGTCGTCTGGTTCCGTCGCTCGCTGTAACGCCGTCGCGTCCGCCGGTTGTCGCACGAGGAGTTCTCCCAAGACGGAATCGAACGTCGCGCGCGGACTTCGCCGCAACCCACGCGCCGCGCGCCGCGCCAAATCGTACCGCATCTGAAAACTCGCATCATACAGCATGGCGTACGTCGATTTCGGTCGCAACAGTTTATACATAGCCGTCTCCGTGACGACGTAAAAACCTCGCGCGTCCGGTTTCGGTGCCGTAAACGTACATCGACACGCGAGCACGTCTCGCAACTCAATCTCCACGTCGTCGTCGCACGCCGTCGCGACTCGCGGTGTCAATCCACCTCGGTCCGCGTCGGTATCGGTGTCGTCACCGAACGCTTTTAACCGTCCCGTCACGACGATGGACGATCGCGCGCGCGCGTCCGCGAAGACGGATTCTCGAAACTTGACGCGTCTCGTCGTCTTCGTCGGCTCGTCGACGCGCGTCACTTCAAAATCATCCAACAGACGCACCATCATCATCGATCCATCGTCCACCAATCCCGCGTTCGCACACCTCGCCTCGCTCGCGTTATACCGTTCCTCCACGTCCAATTCATGCGTCATCGTCGTCATCGTCGTCGTCGTCTCCTCCTCCTCCTCCTCCTCCTCCTCCTCGCCGTCCTCTCTCGCCGCGCCGCGTCCCAGTCGTCGACTCCTCCGCCTCCCCCCCCTTTCCGTCTCCAACGCCGCGCGTTCCATCATCTCCGGTACCGCCTCGCCCTTCGCGTCCCTCCACTTTCGCATCGCATCATCGATCGCCTCGCGTTCGCGCGCGTCTTCGTCCCCCCGCGTCCGTCGTCTTCCTCGCGCGTCTCTCGCCGCGCGTCTCGCGCACGCGTCGACGACGGATTCGACGACGTCCCGCTCGCGTTTTCGCGACGACGCCCGCGCGTACGCCCGCGACGCCTCCGTCGTCGCGCACCGGTCCATCTCTCTCGCCATCTCCGTCTCCACTCGCGTTCGCGCCTTCACCGAACGCTCCATTCGCGCACTCGTCGTCGTCCTCGCCGTCTTCGAGTCGTCTTCGCGTTCGTCTTCGCGTTCGTATTCGTCTGATGATGATGATGACGATGATGAAGATGATGAAGATGATGAATGATTCGATGATGAATGATTCGTCGTCGTCGTCGTCGTCTCACCGACGACGACGCGTCGAATCAATCGCCACATCGCGCGTTCCATCGATCGATCGATCGAGAGAGAGAGAGAGAGAGAGAGGTCGACGCGTCCACCGACGACACGACACCGCGCGTCGCCATCTCCCACGCATGCATTCGTCGTCCCCACACCGTGGACGACGACCCGATGGGACGTGTGTGTGTGTGTGTGTCTATTGACCGTTCACGACTCACCAACCTCACACACCCCCGGACCTCGACGCATTGACCGATGGCACGTGGGATGGGATGGGTGCCGATTCGATTCCCATGGCCACGGACGTGGTCGACTTTCGACTACATACCCTTCACACGTATAGAGTATGAGAGTATGGAGACGTGTGCGTCTCCATACGAGAGACACGTCGAACGCCATCAATGTCCATAGTATAGGAGAGACGCTTTAGGGTGGAGGCGCGCGGGCGCCCCGGTCGCATCACCGCCCCGGTCGCATCACCGTTCGGTCGGTCGTCATATCGACGCGCGACCGATCGAACGAACGAACGAACGAACGAACGACGATGGCTCTCTCCTTCGCGCGCATCTCTTCCACGGCCGGGTGCGTCTCTCGACCGACTCGACTCGATGACGACGCGTCATCCGTTCGCTCGAACCCATGCATGCATGCGATCGATCGTATCGCGCGCGATCGTATCTTGGATGATTCGATGGGACGCGGATGATGGATGACGCGCGTGGGGGGGTGTGTGAACGTTCGGGAGTGACGCGCGTGATGACGAGGGAACGCGTGTGCTCGAACGCGTGACTGACGAAGCGCCGCCACGCGATGCGACGTCGGGGCGCGACCGACGCGATGACGGATCGATCGGCCCGCGAGGGTTGATTCGATTCGATCGCGTCTCGCGCGTTCTCCCCGCGTCCGTCGTTCGTGGTATCGTTCGATGGTGCGTAGGCTTAAGCAGACTCGTGCGACGACGAAGACGGCGGCGTCTCGTCAATCCGTGGTCGTGTCCGCGAACGCGGACCGACCGGTGTGGTACCCCGGGAAGGCGCCGGCGGCGCACCTCGACGGATCGCTCCCGGGCGATTACGGCTTCGACCCGTTGTCGCTCTCGGCGGATCCGGAGATGAAGAAGTGGATGGTGCAAGCCGAGCTTCAACACGCGCGATGGGCCATGTTGGGCGTCGCGGGTGCCGTCGCGCCGGAACTTCTCACGAAGATTGGCACCGCGGATTTGCCCAACTGGGCCGAGGCGCCCAACTACGACTACTGGGCCCCGGCGGGGCCGTTGTTCTTCATTCAAATGGCGATGTTCAACTGGGCGGAGATTCGACGGTGGCAAGACATGAAGAACCCGGGTTCGGTGAACACCGATCCGCTCTTCGGCTACAACTCCAACGACACGAACACGGACGTCGGTTACCCGAAGGGTTTGTTCGACAAGCTCAACTACGCCAAGGATGAAAAGGTCACGGCGGAGCTCAAGCAAAAGGAGATTAAAAACGGCCGATTGGCCATGGTCGCCTTCGCGGGCATCGTGGTGCAATACTGCGCCACCGGCGTCGGTCCGCTCGAGAACTTGGCCGCGCACATGGCGAACCCGGGCACCGTCAGTGTGTTCAACTAAGAACTGTGTTTGCGAGTACCAGTAGAAGCGTGTTCAACTCGCGAGTACCAGTAGAAGTGTTCAACTGAGCGCGACGCGCTCGACGTCCAGTTTTCTTTCAATCAATCCACCTCGCGCGCCCCACGTCGTGCGAGCGTCGCGAATCGATCCTCGATACATGTTGTGTCTCGACGTTTGTTTCTATTACAACTCACTCGCACCCGTCGTCGTGGAGCTGTTTGGCGACGACGGCGGCCCACTCGCCCTGCGCGTAGGCGAGCTTGACTTCGGATTCGTTCAATTCGCGCACGCCGGGCATCGTCACGAGTGACTCTCGCGCGGCGATCACCGTGCCTACGAGAAAGAACGATACATCACCAGTCAGTCTCTCTTCATTCACGCGAGAACGAGACGCGCGTTGGAGTTCGCGTTGGAGTTCGCGTTCGCGTTCGCGTTCGCATTCTCACCGAGCGCCGTGGCGACGCCGCTCGACTCCGTCGTCATCGGCGCCGGCGGCGCGCCCACCACGATCATGCCGTGCTGCATGAACCACGCGTGCGCTGACATCAACACCATCTCGTGTCCACCGATCCCCGATTCCCCGACCTCCGTGAACGCGCCCGCGATTTTCCCTTTGAGCGCCGCCGCGCCTCCCCGTCCCGCCGCCGCGTCGCCCAATCGCTCGAGAAACGCGCTCATCTCCGTCGCCACGATCCCTCGTCTCGTCGGCGCTCCGATGAGGACGCAATCCGCCTCCAACACGTCCTCCGGCGTCGCGATCTCCGCGTCCAGAATCCCTCGCTCGTACGACGTCGACGTCCCATTCGTCCCGCTCGTCACCTCGCGCGCCTCTCTCGCGCGCACGACGCGCACGTCCGCCCCCGACACCGCGCGCGCGCCCTCGGCGATGACGTTCGCGAGCGTCACCAGTTTCGCCGTTCGACTGAAGAAGACGACGACGACGCGAAACGTCATCGCGCGCGCTCCGACCGCACCGCCGCCGGCCGCCGTGTGCGCGCGAGACGGTCCACCGACCGCGAGGGCGACCGCGAGGAACGCGACACTAACTTTTGGGAAACAGGACTTTTGGTACGTACAATCGTGTGTTTCAGCCTATTATATATATACATAAATTCGGTCGGTCGTCTCGGCCGGTCGTCTCGGTCGAACGTCGATCGAGGTCGAGACCGATCGAGGTCGAGGGGGGTTCCTAAACCCTAGTATGTAGGTGGGTTCGTGTGCACACACACAGTCTTGGTATTGATTGTATACGTGTCAAAAATGTCAAAAATCCCTTTTTCGACGGATCGATCGATGGATGCCCACGGATGGGTGACGGATGGATGGGTGACGGATGGATGGGTGACGCCAGCGCGCGACGGGGACGGATGTGGACGACGATGACACCGACGACGATGAAGACGACGGGGACGACCGAGAGAGGGACATTCTTCGCGCGTCGCGTCGCGTGCGCGCGCGCGTGTCCGGCGTGTCGAGGCACGGGCGCGCGTCCGCGATCGGTCGAGACGCGCGCGTCATCCACGGCGACGCGCGCGAGCGGCGAGGGAAAGGAGGACGACGACGCGAACCGCGAGCGCGTCGAGTCGCGCGCGACGGAGGGGACGTGTTCGTCGTCGTCCGAGACGACGTTCGGGCGCACGAGACGTTATGACGAGACGTTCGGGCGCCGAGGGATCGCGCTCGCGGTCGGGGCGTGCGCGGCGGCGTTCGCGCGCGAGGGGTTGGCGCCGGACGCCGACGTCGCGCGCGCCGAGCTCGGCCCGAACGATTGTTTGGAGTGCGGTGGACGAGGTATCGTGGCGTGCGATATGTGCGGTGGAACCGGGAAGTGGAAGGCGCTGAACCGAAAGCGTTCGAAGGATACGTACGAGTTCACGGAGTGTCCGCAGTGTTTTGGAAGAGGCATTCGCGTGTGTCCGGTGTGTTTTGGAACCGGCGAGCGCAACGTCAAGGGACTTTTGCGCAGGAGCGAGGCGACGGAACTCGTGAAGACGATGCAGAGGGGTGAACTTCGTCCGGGTGACGTGCAGGCGCTCATCGAGGAGGGCCGCGCGAGGAACGCGCAGCGCGGGACGTTTGAAACCGTCGCGCCGGCGGCGCCGGCGCAACGCGAATTTTAAAAAGACGCTCGCGAGCGCGCGACTCTTCACGCGTAGACGCCGCGACGTAGATTGTTTTTAATAATCATTAATCATTGACGCTATTCGAACACTACTCAATCGATGCACTACGCTAGACTACAAAAACTACGCGAACGCGCGTTGCAAATCGTCCACGAATAAACTCTTCACCCCCTCGCGCGTCGTCGACGCGTTCAGAGACTTGGACGCGAGCTGTAAAAAGTCGCGTTTCCTTCGTCGGAGTTCGGCGAGCGTGAGCACTCGCGAACATCGCAACGTCGGGAGTCCCGGACCGAACGCGTACGTCGAGCAACACGCGCCTCCGTTGCTCGCCTGCGCGGATAAGATGGCATCGCACACCTCTTGCGTCGCCGAATCCATCTCGTATCGAAGATTCGTTAGACTCAACGGCGCGTTTTGCGTCGCTTTATTCGGTACCAACGCTCGAGCGCTCGGCGTCGTCTTCGATTGGTCTCCTCGCACGTGCGCGCACACGGCGTCGAGTAAATCCTCGACGCGCGCCTCGGAATCGGTCGCCGGTCGAAACGTAAACAACGGCGAATCCCATCGATTACTCGCGATCGGTCGTTCGAACCGAAAACACAAATCCCTTAAAATCGCATCATCGTACGCGTCTTCGTTCCCACCCTCGCGTCTCGCGCCGTTCCACGCCTCGACGTCGTCGTCGCTCGCGTCCACGTGCACGACGCAATACCGCGTCGCCTGCGCGCGCGCGCAACACCACAACTCGTACCTAAATCCTTTGATCGCGTTCAACGAATCTAAAATAACGCACGGGCCTCGCGCGTGTAACGCTCTGTCGCACGCGCTTCGCAGCGCCCCTCGCGTCATTTTCTCTCTCGTCGCGTCGGCGTACGCCTCGTTTCTGTCCCCGGCGTTGACGCTCGCCTCGTCCACGACGACGACGTCGACGTTCGCCCCTCGAGGATCGTCCGATCGCAAACGCTCGGCGAGCATCGACGCGGCGGTCGTCTTCCCGCTCGACGGTTTCCCGCACACGACGACGAGACACCCGCTCGCGCGCGCGCGCGTCG
>Ga0208410_1000880_pt1 | contig 16518 bp, 3 predicted proteins | sample ETN02SmetaG_3_FD_185787 | JGI IMG/M metagenome (GOLD analysis project Ga0208410, IMG submission 185787) | Marine microbial and viral communities from oxygen minimum zone, Eastern Pacific Ocean - ETNP2014F10-02SV257 (SPAdes) (version 2) | ecosystem: Environmental > Aquatic > Marine > Oceanic ... | reverse complement strand
GAACCCCGTCAAGAATATTCATGGTAAGTGCGAACCAGGAGCTTATGTAATGATTTGGAGTGTAATTGAATCATATGAATTTATTTGTGACTCATCAGGATTAATTAATATTGAGATTTCAGTACAAGATATTGTTGGCAAACATGTCATTCAGGGTACAACTACGGATGCAGTAAATAACAGAAATTCATTTTCCATAGAAGTAATCAATCAGAATTGGATTGATTGGGCTATTGATGATGCCCAAGATCAAGGGCCTATGCTTTGGTATTTCTTAGCTACATTATTTGGCGTCTTAATTCTTATTAGTGGGACTGTATTAGCACGTAGATCAATAAGGAAAAAGAAAGTAAGTGATAAGAATCTAATTTCTCTCGAAGAATCATTTAATGAAATTAATGAATTATTAAATTCTTCATCTACCGAATCAGAAATAGATTGGAAAATTGTCAATAGTGATTTACCTGAAGCCGAAGAGTTGAGGTCTTGGAAGGAAACTAATCGGAGTATACACTCGATTAATCATACAGATGATGATGAAACAATTGACCTTGATTAAGCATAACCCTCATTGCTTTGTGTTGTTTCGAAGATATATGGCTGTAGAACATATTGCGATTATTGGTGCTGGACAAATGGGTAATGGAATAGCTCAAGTTTCAGCTTGTGCAGGATATAAAGTCACTATGATAGATATTAAAGAAGAGTTTGTAGATAGAGGAATGGAAACAATAGAAAAATCTCTAAACAAACTGGTTTCAAAAGGCAGAATGACCGAAAAAGAAGCAGAATTGGCAATTTCCAGAATTAGTACTTCTACTGCGAATTCATCGGCATCAGATGCAGATTTAGTTGTAGAAGCAATACCTGAAGTTTTGTCTTACAAAACAGCCTTGTTTCAACAGTTAGATGATTTGTGTAAACCCGAAACCATACTTGCTACTAATACTTCAAGCATTAGTATTGATTCCATTGCCGCGTCTACAAATAGGCCAGAAAAGGTAATTGGAATGCATTTTATGAATCCTGTTCCTATAATGAAATTAGTTGAGATAATTAATGGCAGCAACACTTCCGAGGAAGTAAATTCAGCAGTTGTCAATGCTGCTGAGAAAATGGGTAAAACAGCATTATCATGTAATGATTCCCCTGGCTTCGTATCTAACAGAATCTTATGTCCTATGATAAATGAAGCGATTTTGGCATTAGAAGAAGGGGTTGCCGAACCAGAAGCTATTGATGGCATTATGAAATTAGGAATGAACCACCCCATAGGTCCATTGGCACTTTCTGATCTTATTGGAAATGATACGGTACTACATATCATGAATGTACTTCATGAGGGATTCGGAGATGATAAATACGCACCTTCGGAATTACTAATAAAAATGGTTGAAGAAGGAAAGTTGGGTAGAAAATCTGGTGAAGGATTCTATAAATATTGATTTTTGCTTATCGAGAGACTTCAAATCATCATATCCCTTCCGTCATACATGGATAGCCGAAAGAGAATCTCGATTTTAGTTTCAGTATTGTTACTAAGTATGCTCGCAGTACCTGTGTTAGGTAATGATGCAGGGACAGGAGGTGATGCCGGCAATTCTACCTCTTCTGCAACACCATTGCCCGCTACAAATGGCACTTATTATGGAAATTTAACTGCAACGTCTGATGATTCAGATTATTATTTGATTAATATGTCATCAAATACAGGAATTGCAGTCCAGATAACTTATCCTTCTTCAACAGATTTCGATCTTGTTTTATTAAATAGCGGAGGAGGATACATCGACCTTAGTACTAACTCTGGAACAACTGATGATGTATCCTCAAATGGCACATCTGTAGGTGGAAGTAGCGTCTATGTTTGGGTTGATAGGTATTCAGGTTCCGGCCAATATACGATGCAAATTTGGATATTTTCAACAGGTTCCTCAGGAGGTGGCGGCACTGGTTCAGGAAACGGACATGATGCTGGCACTGGTACAGATGCTGGAAACACTATTGCTAGTGCAATGTCTCTCAATGCAACGAATATGTCATTTTGGGGTGACGTGACATATTCAACAGACACTAATGATTACTACAAGGTTTCAATGCCTCCTTATTTCGGTGTTTCCGCATCTTTGAGTTGGAACTCTACTGTTGACTTAGACTTAGAAGTTTATGACAATTCAAGTTCTATGATTGTCTATAGTTGGTTTTCTAATCCCGAGGAAGTCACCGTGAATAATTACGGTGGAACTGACTTATTTTTCAGAGTATATGCTTATGGAAGTAATACTGGAACTCATGATTACAATTTATCATTTACTTTTGATAATTTAACCAATGCTCCAGTCAATAATCAAGATGATGCCGGTACTGGCGGGGACGCCTCTAATGATTATTTGAATCCGACAATTTTGAACATAACTTCTGTTGCAGTAAACAATACATTCAGTGGCTGGGGTTCCCTTGACGATGATTTGAATGACAATTACCAAACAAGTGTTCCAATGGGTCATGGCATTAGGGTCTCAGTATGGTTCAATTCTACTGTTAGTGACTTCCAGGTCATTTTAGCAGATGATCAAGCTAATACGATTGATTATTCTGGCGTAAACAATCCCGAATTAGTAACATCTAATGGTTCAGGAACGTATCCTGGAATGATTGTAGAAGGAATGGACATTCTACTTCAAGTCAGAGCAACTTCCGGAGAAGGGAACTACGGCATGTCGTGGTGGTTTTTTACTCTAGACACAGATGGTGACGGTTTCTATGATACAGTTGAAGTAGACTGTGGTAGTGACCCAGAAGATAATTACAGTGTACCTCTGGATACCGACTCAGATGGTATTTGTGATACTTTAGATTCTGATGATGATGGTGATTCTGTCGAGGATGCAAATGACACGTTCCCTCTTGATGCTTCAGAATGGGAAGATACGGACAATGATAATATTGGGAACAACGCTGATTTAGATGATGACGGTGATGGTTTCTCAGATGCCGATGAGATTGACTGTGGATCAGATCCATTAGATGGTTGGAATCAACCTCCAGATTTCGATTCTGATGGTATTTGCGATTTACAAGATTCCGATGATGATAATGATGGTTACGATGATGTTGACGACGCATTCCCTCAAGATGATTCTGAGTGGGCCGATACAGATAACAACGGAGTAGGGGACAATTCAGATACTGATGATGACGGTGATGGCTATAGTGACAACATCGAAACTTCTTGTGACTCTGATCCTCTCAATTCATTTGATGTGCCTTCAGATATAGATATGGATGGAACTTGTGATTTAATGGATAATGATATTGATGGTGACAATTATCCCAACGAAAATGATGCTTTCCCAACCGATAGTCAAGAATGGTTCGATACTGATAATGATGGTTTTGGAAATAATGCAGATATTGACGATGATGGAGATTCTGTATCAGATAATTATGATGCATTCCCACTAGATTCTAATGAATGGGCAGATAACGATAATGATGGTCTTGGCGATAATGGCGATCTAGATGACGATAATGATGGTTGGCCTGATTCAGATGAAATTACATGTTCTACTAATTCTATGTCGGCCCAGTCGATCCCTAGTGACTTTGATGAGGACATGGTTTGCGATTTAGTAGATACTGATGATGATGGCGACGGCGTTCTAGATGAGAATGATGCTTTCCCGATGGACAATGCCGAATGGGACGATACTGATTCTGATGGAATTGGCAACAATTTCGACGATGATGACGATGGCGATGGTTGGTTTGACATTTATGAGCCAAATTGTGGTACTGATCCACTAGATAGCAACTCCATCCCTCTCGATTTCGATGGAGATTGGGCATGTGACCTTGTTGATGATGATGATGATAATGATGGAGTCACCGATGTCGACGATCCATTCCCTAAGAACCCAGATGAATCAGTCGATACAGATTCTGATGGGATTGGAAATAATGCAGATAATGATGATGATGGCGATGGCTGGACGGATAGCACTGAGTCATTATGTTTCACAAGCTCATTATCTAGTAATTCAGTCCCCAAAGATACCGATGGTGACAAAACCTGTGATGTCAATGACCCCGATATTGATGGTGATAATATCATCAATGAGCAAGATGCATTCCCTATGGATAGTAGTGAGTGGGAAGATAGGAATAATGACGGAAAGGGCGATAATGCTCATCCGCTTACCATTGTTGACAAAATGTCTCTCAATCCACTCCCTACAGTTCTAATTTCTTTGACTATAATTGCATTAATTGGGGGTGCTGTGCTATTTTATACAAATCAGCAAAAATCTAGTAAAAATAGTCTACATAAAGGGACGGACATGACTTCATATATGGAGGAAGAATTATCTGAAGATGAATTAGTTTCTGAGCCTCCTAATCCAATATCTTTGACCCCTGAAGAACCAATTGTAGGGGGTGAGGATGTCCCATTAGACGAAGTCGAGACTAAAGAAACCAAGATTCCGCCTCTACCTCCAGGTTTCAACCCAGAAATAGGTAAAATTCCTCCACCACCGCCTGGGATGGAGCCTCAATCATTGGAAGAAAAATCCAATGAAATAGTTTCTAGTTGGGAGGATTTACCTCCAGGTGGAGAATACACTGAAACAGATCCTCTTAGATATACTGGTCTAGGAATAGGTACATGGGTCGAAAGAGACGATGAATCTTGGGAAAAAATTTCAGATTCTTGAAATAAAATAATCTGAAAAAACGCTGTCTGAGTGATATAATCCAGTCGCGAGAAAAAACTACAATGTTATTTTTCACGGATTTAGGAAATGGATTGCTTTTTTTCATACATAAATTAGTGTTTATTGTCTCTATACATCCTTTTATCTAGTCATCCATGTATTGGTGTTTTAATGAGCATCTAACGGTACTGTTATATCCTTTTCATCGTGTGATGCACGTTAGTGATACCCATGCAAAGCAACACCCTCCGCTCTGTTACACTTGCCCTATTGATGATTGCCGCAGTTTTGATGCCTCTTTCGGACATCTATTCTGACCCCCCTGAGATGATGGAAGATAGAGATGCTCTAGAGGCTCCTCCTGTTCCTTGTCTAGGGCATGATGCGTGTCGAGGTACTGATGCAGGGAATACCTATGCAACCTCAACTAACATCACAAGTGATTTCGACTGGACTGGTGTTAATGAGACAAATACTTACTGGGGTTCAATGACTGCAACCGGTTATTCTTCAACCAGTGATAATAACAATGACATGTTCCTAATCGATGCACCATATGGGTTTGGTGTAATGGCTACTATCTCATGGAATGGGACTGGTATGGGGACATACGATAACTATGGGTACAGACTAGCTATGGGTGGTACAAGTATGCTAGGTTGGTCTACAGGACCTTATACCTATGGTTATTCTTGGGCTTACATCTACTATTCAACAGGATATTCGATGACAATGAGCACATCTGGTGAGAGTTCAGGTGGTAACTACATGTATACTGCATCTCCAAGTTATGCACATGCTAATCCATTCCCTGCTGATCTAGGTGGAGATCCAATGATGATATTAGCTAACTGCTACTACTGTTATTATTATGCTAACAACCTAGAGTATCAACTAGATGTAACTGTATTCCCTGCTGACGGAGGACAATATGGGGATGCAACACAAGATGTTACTAATGTTATACTTGATATGCCTGATGAGCCTTACTCATGGAGTTATCAGACCGATACATTCTATCTTGACGGCACTACAACAGTTAATGTCGACATAACAAGTTGTGACTCATGGTGTTCTTCTGAAAGTACAATGGACATCACTCTACCTGATGGTACAGTTGACTCAACAGGTTATTGGTCTAGTGGATATACTGGAACAGTTGCAACTTATTCTGCGGCTGGAACATACACAGTTGAGAAGTTTGATAGCTGGGGTGACGGAGGTTTCGGTGTCTCAGTAGGATCAGTTCTTGGTTCATTCACTGGTATTCTAACTGGTGATGCATTCAATTTGGTTGATAGCGGTACTGGAATGGTAGGTTCTACCGATACAAGCGATCTTTGGGCATTAGTGATACCTGATGGTTACCAATCAAATGTCACATTAGAGTGGGATCAGAGCGCAGATCTTGACCTATACGTTTTCGCTAATTCTGATGAAACTGGAATGTTAGCTTACTCTTGGAGCTCAACACCTGGTGAGTTTATTGATCTAGGTGGAGCAGTTACTAACACTACAGTATATCTGAAAGTTGATTATTATACATGGGGTTCAAGTTCTTCGTGGGCTGGTTACCTCCTAACAATCCAACTTACGCCTTCAGTAGCACCTCCATGCTTCGAGCAAGATGACGCTGGTTCTGGAAACGATGCTGCTGATGACGATACAAGCGATCCTGATGCAAGCCCAATGGATTTGACTTCAATGGGCTTTGATGGAACGATCCAAGGTATGCTTTGCGATGGTTATGATGATGAAGATTGGTACGAATTTAACTTACCTGCATACCATGGTCTTTGGGCACGATTAGATTGGACAGAAGATGAAGGTACAGAACATCTATACTTCTACCAGTACATGGATTTGGGATATGCTTCGACATTATCTTCTTCTACAAGTACATACTTTAATCCACATGCAGTTTCATCCAATGAATCATACACGTTCAATGCAAACTTAGCCTCTGCTTCTACAATTTGGCTACGTGTTATGGTACAATCACTACCTGATGATGTAGAACACAACTACACAATCGAGTGGTCAATCTACAACGCTTCAATTGAGCCAGTAGAGAGTGTTTACCAAAATGATGCTGGATTAGGCATTGATGCTCACGACAGCTCTTACTCTGCAACAGGTGCATCTGTAATCCCATCGATGAATAATTCATTGACAGGATACGGTCACGACAGTTGGGATATGTATGATATGTATGAAATATACATCCCACAAAATTACGCATTGATGGTTGAACTTTCATTCCCAGTGCAAAATGACCTTGAGTTATTCCTTCGCTACGCTAACGCTTATGGTAGTCTAAGTACAGTAAGTTCATCTTACAACTACAACCCTGAAACTGCATCTGCAACTTATTCATATGGTGGACAGAGTCTCTATATTATCGTACAAACAGATCGTGGAAGTGGTGAATATACTCTTGATATTACAATGATTACTCCTGCTAATGAGCCTGGAGCAAATCCTGATGATTGCGGTTCTGGCGTAGATGCATCTGATAACTTGTACACAAACCCTGGTGGAAACACTTGGTTAAATGGAAGCACTCAGATTGATGCTAACGGCGATGCCAATGATACTGGTGGTATATGTACTGGTTGGATTTCAGACTTATGGGATGAGAGAGATTACTACAATGTCCTTGTTCCTGCTGGTAAATATCTATCATGGAACGTTACATGGACCAGTACTTCTTCTGTTTACACATACATCTACAAGTGCCAAGTCCAAACTGCACCATGTGGTTTAGGTACTCCATACAATCCTGCATACTATGTTTCACAACCTAATGTATATTCTGGAACTGATGTTACAATGTCACACATTTCAGGCCTGTGGGTCACTCAGGGTGGATGGTTAACACTTGGTGTATACACGTATGGTGAACAGGATTTGACTTACACAATGGATTTCCAGTTCCTTGATTTATCTGATCTTGTTGGTGGTGTTCAAAATGACGGTAATTCTGGACTTGATGCAGGAGCTGGTGCTTCTGATGCAGTTCATCTGAATGACCACAATACACCAGTTTTGAACAACACAACTGGTAACACAGTGTTGTCAGCACCTGGTTGGAACCACGGTTCAGTAGATACTACTGACAGATACACATTCGATGTACCTGCAAACCACGGTTACCAAGCTTGTGTTACACACGACGAGGTACAATACTATGCTAGTGGTTACACTGTATGGATGATATTTGACATCTACACAGATGGAAGCTATTACACAATACCTTACACATATTACTTGAATCCAAGTATCCAATGTTGGTCTACAAATGATACTTCAGGTTACTTCGGTGGTGTTGAGAATATGATTGGTGTAAGAAATTGGGGTGGATCTTTCATAGGCAACACAGGAACATGGTATAACGTAACGATTACCTTCTTTACATTAGATGCTGATGGTGATGGTTGGTATGATGATATGGAAACATCTTGTGGTTCCGATCCTTACAATGCTACTGATTACCCTGGAGACGTTGATGCCGATGGTATCTGTGACGCTCTAGATTCAGATACAGATGGAGATGGTATCATCGATAGCGAAGATGCCTTCCCTGAAGATCCAAATGAATCAGAAGATAATGATGGAGACGGCACTGGAGATAATTCCGATCTTGACAATGATAACGATATGTGGAATAACACAGATGAGTTTGATTGTCTAACCGACCCAATGGATGCAACATCTGTACCTACTGATTATGATGGTGACTGGATTTGTGACCTACTAGATCTAGATGACGACAATGATGGATATCTAGACGTTGATGATGCGTTCCCAATGAATGCATCTGAGTGGGCAGACAATGATGGTGATAGAATTGGAGACAACTCCGATCTAGACGATGATAATGATGGATACGAAGATCTTGTTGAAGTTGATTGTGAATCGGATCCAATGGATTTGACCAGTATTCCTACTGACTTAGATTTGGATGGAACTTGTGACGCAATTGATAGCGATATCGATGGAGATGGATACGACAATGATCTTGATGTATTCCCTCTAGATCCTACTGAGTGGGCTGATTTCGATGGTGACGGTGTTGGTGACAATGCAGATCTTGATGACGATAATGACCTAGTTCTAGACGTTGATGATGCGTTCCCAATGGACCCATATGAAACAGTAGATACTGATGGAGATGGTGTTGGTGACAATGCTGACTTGAACGATGATGGTGATTCATGGACAGATGCTGAGGAATTAGCTTGTGGAAGTGACGGACTTGATGCAACATCTGTGCCAGATGACTTCGATGGAGACATGATCTGTGACAAAGTAGATACTGATGACGATGGAGACGGTGTTGCTGATGAAAACGATGCTTTCCCATACGATGCTAACGAAAATGCTGATCTTGACGGCGATGGAATCGGTGACTACAGCGATACTGATGACGATGGTGATGGTTGGGCAGATTCTGTTGAACCTAACTGTGGAACAGATCCAATGGATGCCTTCTCAGTACCTGCAGACAACGATGGAGACAACGATTGTGATGCAACAGATGGTGACGATGACAACGATGGAACAATCGATGTTGACGATGCTTTCCCAATGGATCCAAGTGAACAGGTCGACTTAGACGGCGATGGATTTGGTGACAACAGCGATCAAGATGACGATGGTGATGGTTGGTTAGACGTTACTGAAGTAATCTGTGCTAACGCTGGTGGTTTCGGAGATGCTAGGAATGCAAACGTTGTACCGCTAGACAACGAGACCGATGTAGGTCCTGATGGAAAATATGGTACTGAAGACGATACAATCGTTGGAGACGGACTATGTAATGCAATTGACCCAGACGATGACAATGATGGTTACCTAGATCCAGTTGACCCTAACAACATCCAACCTGGAGAAGACGCTTTCCAGTGGGATCCTACTGAGCAATTCGACAACAACAATGACGGACAGGGTGACAATGCAAACCCATTGACACTTCTTGACGACATGAAAGCTGAACCTGCACCATTTGCAGGAATCGGTGTTGGTGTCTTAATTCTAGGATATGCAGTCACTCGTTCACGTGGTGGCCGTGCTGATGATGATTTCAGTGAAGACGAAGACTTCACAGAAGAATTCATGGACGAAGAAGAAGACGAAGAATACGACGATATCGAAGCTTAGATTCGTAGTTAAATGAATACGTAAACCGGTTCGCTGGGACTTTCGAGTCCCGGCGTTCCGGCTTTTTTTTTTCAAAATCTCCAATCTTCGGAGATAAAATTGAGATAATTTATGAGCAATTCTTTGTTTTTTTATATAATAAATTTGTTATTTTTATCAAATTTCCCCGCAGAGTAAGGGGTAAAAGAGTACGATTTCCCTAAAAAAAGATAAATCTCTCCACTCTATATTTTTCAATTCCAATTGACAAAATCTTCTTATTTATCGAATCAGATAATCACTACCTCTGATTCGCAATTTTTCTTCCGATCTCGACAAAAAATCTGATTCTTCCAGAAGAAATCCTATGGTTTCTAAATTCGTTGTATAGAGTCCGAAAAGAAACTCAAATAGTAATTTTAATTTACCCTCGCTTTTTGACAAAACATGTGAATTATTATCTGATGGATTATCAGCCCTTTTATTTTGATTTGGGCTTGTTTTCCAAGATTATGAGTTTTAATATTTTTATTATCGGCCACATATCCTCTCGATTACCCTAAAGGGTATGGACCGATATCTTCTAAATGTAATTAAGTCGTGGCAACCGTCATGGTTGCAGCCATGCCGCTACAAAATGACGCACGCCCTAGTGAGAAAACCGTTACTCTTCGTGATTTGCGAAGAGTTGCGTTCGGCCTATCCGCCGCGATAATGATCGTAATGATCGCTGGTGCGATTAACGACGATAGCGGTAGCTCTACAGCTACCGTACTGGAAGAAACTTCTGCGAAGAGTTTCGCTGCTCCAGTATCTGTCGCCGCACCGACTAATACTGGTACCGAAGATGTGGCCTACAGTTCCACGATGACGTGGAACGACGTAGATGGTACTGACGTCGTACTAGCTTGTACTTCCGGTTGTTCAAGCTGGATTACATTCACTGACGGCGGTAATTCTGCAAATACTGCTACAATAGCGGGTACTCCATTAGATGCCCATGTTGGAACTAATACTGTAACTATCCAGGGTACTTCAGGCGGCGAAACTACTCAAGTAAGTTACACAATCACTATTTCGGAAGTAAATGACGAGCCAACTCTGACTGCAACAGGGGCTACAGGAACATTTACTGAAGATGGAAGCAACGTTGTTTTGTACAGTTCTGCCGCGGCAGCAGATTCTGATTCTCAGGCAACTCAAACATTCACATCACTTATTCTAACTGTAACCAATGTGGCAGATACTACTGAATATTTGGTAGTTAATGCAGTAGATTGCGATTTGACCAATGGTAATTCGGAAAATGCAGGTAATGTTGGCGGTAGCGCAGTTACTTGTGCAGTATCAGTGACATCTGGTACGGCTACAGTTACATTAACTCACGCTGGAATGACTGCTGCTCAAATTCAAACTTTAATTGATGCTATAGCATACAAAAATACTGACCAATCACCTACTGCTGGAAACCGTGTAGCAACCATTACTACAATGACTGATAGTGGCGGAACTGCTGGTGCTGGTGATGATTCAGTAACAGTCGCAATAGCGGCAACAGTCACTGTTGCAGCTGCTGGTGATGATCCTGTAATCGCTAATTCTGACAATACAGGAGCAGTTACTGAGGCAGTAGCTGATACAACAGACACAGCTACGGATACACTTGTTGTAACTGATGCTGATGGTGAAACAGTCACTTGGTCTTGCACAAACTGTGCAGATGCTGGTACTACACAAACTCTAACTGGAACATATGGTTCATGGGTTCTGACCGAAGCAACAGGTGCTTGGGCTTACACTCTAAATAACGCAGATACAGACACTGATCAACTAGATGCAGGCGATTCTGTGACCGATACTTTGACAGCAGTTGCAACAGATTCCTCTGGAGCAACTGATTCAATAACTGTAACAGTAACAATCACCGGTGCTAACGACGCACCTTCAACTTCTACGCCTTCAACTCAATCAGGTACAGAAGATAATACATTCACAGGATATGCAATCTCTGATTTCCCATTCACAGACGTGGATGATGCCGATTCAGCACTGACATCAATTACAATTACTGTGGTTGAATCAAGTGGTGACTTAGAGAAGTCAACAGATGGTAGTTCATGGACTGATGTTTCTGCTAACGATGTAATTCTTGCAGCTCACATTCAGCATTTGAGATTAGCACCAGTTGCAAACTCAAACGCTGATGTTACATTCACTTACACAGTACAAGATGGTGCAACATCTAGTGGTACTGCAGTAATGACAACCTCATTCGCAGCAGCAAATGACGTACCTACGTGGGCTGTTTCTGCAGCTGACGTTACGACAAATGAGGACGTAGCTAAGGATATCACTGGTTCATCAATTGCAGATGTCGACGACACATCTCTTGATTTAATGTCAATTTCTTCAACCCAGGGTGGTACATTCAGTCTTGCTTCTGTTAGTGGACTTGATTTCAGTTGTGGATCTTGTTCTGGAGACGGTGTTGCTGATAATTCAATGGCTTTCAGCGGGACAGTCGCGAATATCAACACTGCTATTGCTACTATTACATGGACTAGTGCTGCAAACGTCAACACTAACGCAGTCCTTTCATTAACTGCAAACGACGGTGATGGAGATAGCGTCACTGACCAAGTAACGATTACTGTAAACGCTGTGCAAGATGCTCCAACAAGTGCTGGAGATGCAGCAACTGTTAACGAAGATACAGCTTATTCTGGATGGACATCTTCTGCAGATTGGGGTTACAGCGATGCTGATTCTGATGCAATGACCAAAATTAAGATCATCGCTCTTCCTTCGAATGGTGCTCTAACTGAGACCAATAATGCTTGTGGAGGGAACGGTTGCGCAGCTAACGACGAAATCGTTCTCGCAAGATTGGCTGCTGGTGATTTGATTTACACCGGTTCCTCTAATTATGCTGGTTCAGATACATTTACTTTCCAAGTTCATGATGGAACAACATACTCTTCAACAGCGACAATGACAATGACTGTCAGTCCTGTTAACGATGCACCTACTGCAGCAGCAGATACAAGGGCAGTTGTTGAAGACACTCAAACTGCTTTCACATCATCAGATATAGCAGATGCTTATGCTGATACAGAGAGTAGTTCAATGACTAGGATCCTAATTACAGTTGTAGAATCTGCTGGTGACTTAGAATGTAACAATGCTAACGGCGCTAGTAATGGATGGGCAGATTGTTCTGCAAACGATTACGTTGCAGCTTCAACAGATCTAAGATTTACTACTGCTAGCAATTCTGTGGCAGATGTCACATTCAGTTTCAAGGTTTATGACGGTACTGCTTACAGCGCCAATGCGTACGTATTTACAATAACTGTCACTGCAGTTAACGATGCTCCTGCTAATGCAGGAGATACGGCTACTGCGTCTGAAGACGTTGCTTATGCTGGATGGACAGCTGCTGGTGACTGGGGATACTCTGACGTAGATGGCGACACTATGGTATCAATCACACTGGTCAGCTTACCAAGCCAAGGTACTCTTTCAGAAACAAACAGTGCTTGTGGAGGGGATGGTTGTGCTGTTGGTGACGTAGTTGTTCTAGCTAGACTCGCTGCTGGTGATTTAAAATACACTGGTAGTTCTAACTACAATGGTCAAGATACATTCACATACACAATAGAAGATGCTGCTCTTTCCTCACCAACTGGGACAATGACAATTACTGTTAACGCAGTTAACGATGCGCCGGTTGCAGGAGATACAAGCGATCAAACTGTATACGAAGATTTGGCATTCTCATTCCAGACAACTCAATCAACTGATGTTGATGGAGATACTATGACTATTACTTGTGTTGAAACAGGTGGAGATATGCCTGCATTCTTACAAGAAACAGCTGATTCAGGCGGCCAAGCAACTCTTGGTGGTACAGCATCTGCTGCTGCTCTAACACTTGCAGATTCAGATAACGACAACACTTATGCAATGACATGTACAACTTCTGACGGTACTGCAACTGCTACTGATACATTCGTAATCACTGTAGCAGCAGTGAACGATGCTCCAGTCCTATCTAGCGATGGTTCCGGGGACGCAGATGCAGGAACAGTTGTGGAAGATGCGGCATTCTCTGTTACTCTGACAGCTACTGATGAAGAGTCTGCAGATGTCACATTCGCTAAGAACGGTGCAGGTTCATGTCCTACATGGATTACTATATCTGACGGCGGTGCAAATGACCAGACAGCTACATTAGCAGCTGCAAATACTGCGACAACTGATGCAAGAGTTGGTGCTAACACTTGTGACATAACATTATCTGATGGTACTAACACTATCTTAGAGACATACACTCTGACAATCACACAGAAGAATGACGAACCAACAGTCACTGCAACAACAACAACTCCAACCTTCACAGAAGATGGGAATGCAGTAACTATCTATTCTGGCTCTGCTGTAGCAGACAGTGATGCTCAACAGACTCAGACATTCACATCTCTTGTTCTAACAGTAACTAATGTTGCTGATACGACTGAATACCTCCAGGTTAATGGTGGAGATTGTGACTTGACAAATGGTAATTCAGAAACAACTACTATTTCTTCAACTAATGATTTGACCTGCGCAGTATCAGTAAATGCAGGAACTGCAACTGTTACAATTACACACGCTGGCCTAACAGCAGCACAGATGCAAACATTGATTGATGGTCTGAAATACACCAATTCTGATCAATCACCAACTGCAGGAAACAGAGTAATTACAATTACTACTATGACTGACTCAGGTGGTACTTCTGACGGTGGTGACGACTCAGTTACAGTAACAATAGCTTCAACAGTAACTGCAGCAGCAGCTGATGACGACCCAGTAATTGCTAACTCAGATAATACTGGAGCAGTTACAGAAGCAGTAGCAGATACAACAGATACTGCAACTGATACTCTCGTTGCATCAGATGCAGATGGTGAAGCAATAACCTGGTCATGCACCTCCTGTACAGATGCAGGAGCCACACAAACTCTGACCGACGTATATGGTTCATGGGTTCTAACTGAGGCAACTGGTGCATGGACTTATACTCTAAATAATGCAGATACAGATACCGACGCACTAGATGGTGGAGATTCTGTTCAAGAGACAATAGTAATGGTTGCAGCAGATGCCAGCGGTGGTAATACTGATTCCATTACGGTAACTATCACAATTACTGGTGCTAACGATCTTCCAACATCGTCTGCTACAACAACAGCAGGTGCTGAAGATACTACACTAACTTTCCAAACAAGTGATTTCTCATTCACTGATGTGGACGGAGATGACTCCGCCGCTAGTGCTTTCCAAATCACAGTTCTAGAATCCTCTGGAGACTTAGAATGTAACAATGCTAATGGCGGTAGTAATGGATGGGCAGATTGTTCTGCAAATGACATCGTTACTTCTGCAGCTCACATTAGAATTTCACCTGTTGCTGGCGAAACTCCTGCAGATGTCACATTCAGTTACAAGGTAAGTGATGGAACTGCTTACAGTTCTGCGGCATACGTGAAGACAATTGATTTCGCTGCTGTAAACGACGCACCTGTTAACACAATGGGTACTCCTTCAGCAGTTAATGAAGATACAGCAAACGCAATTACTGGAACATCAATTGCGGATTCAGATTCTACATCTATGACCTCCGTACAAATTTCAGCAGATCGTGGTACTTTCACAATAGCTAGCACAAACGGACTAACATTCGCTGCTGGTGACGGTACTGCTGATGCAACTATGACATTCGGTGGTACAGTAACTAACATCAATACTGCAATTGCAACAATTACTTGGACAAGTGCTTCCAATGATGATGCAGATGCAACAATTACTATGGTGAGCAACGACGGTTCAGCATCAGATACGGACACAATGTCAATCACTGTTAATTCAGTAAACGACGCACCAACATCTACTTCATTTACAGTAACTACTAATGAAGATGTTGCACACACATTCGCAGCAAGTGAGTTCGGATATGCTGATGTCGACTCAGGAGATGCATTAGTTTCTGCTACATTACAAGCAGCATCTGCTGGTCAACTATGGGTTGATGCTGATGCTAGCGGTTCAATGGACAATGGTGAGGCAGTAGTTGCAAATGGCGACACAGTCACAGTAGCAAATCTTGCTAAACTAAAGTGGCTACCTGCTGCTAACGCAAATGGTGCGACATATGGCACATTTACATACACTCTAAATGATGGAGATGCTAATTCTGCTTCTTCATACACTGCTACTCTTGCAGTAACTGCTGTTGACGATGTGCCTGTATGTAATGCAGGTTCTGATCAATCAGTTGCAGAAGGTGCAACTGTAACATTGGACGCTACTGGTTCTACTGATGTAGAGGGTGCAACAATCACATACGTGTGGTCAATTGCGTCAGGTACAACTCAGACATTAAGCAGTACAACAAATGCAGCTCCTACTTTCACAGCTGCAGAGGGGACTGCAGGATATACAACAACAGTCCAGTTAGTTTGTACAGCTAGTGGAGCAGATGGTACTGCAGACACTGCAGTGATTACAGTTTCAGCAGATAACGATGCTCCAACTGCAAATGCAGGAACAGATCAATCTGTAGCAGAGGGTGCATCAGTTACTCTAACTGCAGCAGCAAGTTCTGACCCTGAGGGTC